>CEVQ01140915.1_pt1 | contig 26000 bp, 25 predicted proteins | sample 356551 | NCBI WGS metagenome assembly CEVQ01 (sample SAMEA2623756, study PRJEB7988) | marine metagenome | biome: marine biome (ENVO:00000447); feature: mesopelagic zone (ENVO:00000213); material: "saline water (ENVO:00002010), including plankton (ENVO:xxxxxxxx)" | depth 250 m | reverse complement strand
GGAATGGGGCAAATCCCTTCCTCAGGTGCTGTTTCTGTTCGTTCATTTAACCGCAATTTCCCAGGTCGCTCAGGTGGATTAGATAACCACGTGTATTTAGCAAGTCCAATCGCTTGTGCAGCAGCAGCTCTAAGTGGCTACATATCTGATCCTCGAGACCTTGATATATCGTCTGCGTCCGAAAACCCTGAGCGATTTAATATTACTACCAATGGCATCATTCCCCCTCTAAAGAACGGGCAATATGTTCAAATCCGGAGGGGACCAAACATTCAACCAGTCCCAGTCAAAAACCCCATGGGCCAAAAAATAGTAGGCGATATTCTCATTAAACTTGGTGACAATATATCTACAGATCACATACTCCCAGCAGGTCCCACAGTGCTTCCTCTTCGGTCGAACGTGCCGGCTATACGAGAATATCTTTTCAAGTACGTGGACGCCGATTTCATCAACCGTGTCAAGAAAAAGCAAGGTGGTATTATTGTGGGCGGTCATAATTATGGCCAAGGTAGTTCTAGAGAGCATGCAGCTCTTTGCCCAATGTCTCTGGGCGTTACAATTGTCATTGCAAAATCATTCTCAAGAATTCATTTTGGCAACCTGATCAACTATGGCATCTTGCCCCTAACCCTTGAGTCCGAGGCAGACTATGATGCTATTCAAGAAGGAGATACATTAAACTTGGATAATGTTATAGAACTTCTAGAAAATGGTTCGAATTCATTTCCAGTTCACAACCAAACCTCAGAAACAACAATAATCACAAACCTTGAAATCAGCAGTCGGCAAAGAGAAATCTTGTTGGCTGGAGGATTACTAACATACGTAGGAGAGAATAGCAAAGATGAATAAGTTACCCTTATTACCAACCACAGTCGTAGGTTCCCATGCTAAGCCAAGCTGGTGGCATCAGTGCAAAGGCTTGATAGATACAGGAGAATGGGGATCTCAGGATCTCTCAGAGCTTCTAGACGACGCCGTTGACATTGCGATATTAGATCAGGAAAGAGCAGGCCTAGATATTATTACCGATGGCGAATCAAGAAGGCTCGATGGATATGTTGATGGTTACTATGCAATTATCGAGGGTATTCAGGCCACAGAACCAAAACGCAAAGCTGGTCCTTGGGGATATGATCAACAAACTCGGTATAAGGCTACAGCACCTATAAAAGCTCCCGCTGGTTTAGGAATTGTCGGTGAATATACCTATCTTGTTAGTAAAACTAGCCTTCATACTAAAGCAACTTGTGCTGGACCACTGACATTCGGCTCTAGGATACATCCGGCTAATATTTATAAAGACACAGTGAGTGTTGCTGAAGAATTTGCCGAGGTGATTAACACCGAGCTCAAGGAACTTGTTGCAAACGGAGCTACCTTCATCCAAATCGACGAACCAGCAAGAGGAAACGTAACAGGCGAAGAAATGGCACGACTTTTCAACAAAGCAACTGATGGAGTGAAAGCCAAACTTGCATTTCACATCTGCTTTGGCAATAGAGCAGGCCGCGCACGCTTCAAACGATCCTATGGTGATTACTTCCCAGGCGTTCTCAATGCTAATGCAGACCAATTCGTTCTGGAATACGCAAGTCGAGAGATGAGTGAAGTCGAAAAGTGGTCAGATTGGGCAGATGGAAGAGAACTCGGTGCTGGGATCATAGACGTTAAATCATTCCATCCTGAATCACCAGAGGATGTAGCCTCTCGCCTTAGAGACGTCTTGAAATACGCCAAACCAGACACCGTATTCGTAAATCCTGACTGCGGTTTTGGGTGGAGCCCACGGTACATAGCGGTAAGTAAACTCAATGCCATGGTGCAAGGAACAGCTATCGTACGGAAAGAACTCTCATTGTAGTCAATTAAGGAAACGGACAGTAGATGTTTTCTGAACATAGCAACGACCACAAGTCTCAACCAGTCTATTTATGGGGAGAAAGCGACAGGCTGACCCCTGGGGATCTCCTAGAACGACTACAGCATTATCATGAAATGTCGGGATTGGAGACCGATCATTTTTCTCTTGGAGGTACTGTTAAACTTCTGGAAGAGCAAATGGCATCTTTGCTCGGAAAAGAATCTGCTATTTTTATGCCAACAGGGACTCTGGCCAACCATTTGGCTCTTCGGCACTTATGTCAGTCGCAAAAAAGAGTAATCGTACCTGAACAAAGCCACATTTATAACGATACTGGTGATGGACTCGAAAAACTAAGTGGTTTGAAACTAATTCCACTAGGAAAAAATAGGGTGTGTTTCTCCCTCAACGAACTGAAAGAAGCAATCAGGAACGCCAAAACGGGACGAGTTGATACACCTATTGGTGCTCTAGTTATAGAAAGCCCTGTGCGACGCAAAATGGGTCAGACTGTAGCTTATGATGACATGCAACGTATCACGGATTATTGCCGGCAAAATTCTATTGCCTGCCACTTGGACGGAGCTCGCCTTTTTATGATGTCCGCAGCCACCAAAATCCCTATTACTGATTACACAAAGCTTTTTGATACCGTCTACGTTTCACTCTATAAATACCTTAATTCCCCATCCGGGGCTATTCTCGCTGGACCGACGTATCTCCTGAAACCTATGATTCAGTCCAGACGAATGTTTGGCGGAGCACTCTGGGGTGCCTACTTCTTTGCCGCATTGGCACTAAAAGAACTAACCTCATTCGAAGAAACCTATAAAAAAGCCTTTAGCACGTCTCAGTTACTCTTCAGCTTGATTAATAGTTTACCTGGGATCAGTATCACTGCTTTCAAGAACGGATCCAACATCTTCTTGGTTAAATTGTCCCCAACTATTAATCCTGAGACATTCAGACAGGCTCTCTCCGAACATGCAATTTATTTGGATCCTAATCAACGTCCAAGTCGTACTTTTACCATCAATGTTAATACATCCTTACTACGACAAACCAAAGAACGTATAGCCGAATCCGTAAAAAACGCCTTACATAGCGCTTCTGTATAAGAACCCAAAGAAGGTTAATTAAATCCTGACTTCGGAAACTTATATTTCTTTTGAATCCGAATTTGAACCTTCTTAACTTGCTCTCGAAGAATGATTGCTTCTTGTTTAAATCGATCGAGGGTACCAGGTATTTCCAGCAATTGCTGTTTCACATTTGCATCTACACGCAGGACACTAGCGATAAAGTAGCTCAGCTTATTCCCAGTGTCAGGTAAACTAACCGATTGCATCCACCCACCTTCTAATCCTACTAAGCCTTTAACATACTCTCTCGTTAATTCTCTTACTTCGTCCAAAAGGGATTGATGAGCCCCAAGATCAATACTTGTATCCTCAGGAATAATATCCACATTAGCAAATAAATACGGGGTATTTCGTATTATATTTTTTATGCGGAAACGATCCAATCCCTTTGTAGATATGTTTAGACGTCCATCATCTAAGGTCTTAGTGGTCTCTACCATAGCAGTTGTGCCAATTGAATACGGGATTGCGGGCCCCCCAACTTCAGGTCCTGACTTTATCAAAACAACGCCAAATAATTTGTCCCCATCCATGATGTCTTTCATCATGGTGCGATACCGTTGCTCAAAAATATGCAATGGGAGTGTCATGTGAGGGAATAATGTAACGTTTAATGGGAAGAGAGGTATTTCTTTTTCTTGGCTCACAAATCACCCTATCCTTCTAAAAAATAAAACTGATGATTTATTCAGCAATAAGGTTAACTGATTGCTTTTGGTTTATGTAGACTATATATTAATCAACATTTTAAGCATAGGACTAGTATAAAGCGAGGTAGAAAATGAACATAGACATCAAACAAGAGGTTACCGAACTTAAAGAGGAGCTAATAGCGGTTAGAAGAGATTTTCATATGCATCCTGAGCTTGCCTTTGAAGAGCACCGAACTGCAGAAATTCTTGCCACACGACTCCAAAAACTGGGATTTGAAGTACAAACAGGGGTAGCTAAAACAGGGGTAGTTGGTGTCCTTGATCTTGGTAAGCCAGGAAAAACTTTGATGCTACGAGCAGATATAGATGCCTTGCCTATACAAGAAATTGAAGGACGTTCTTACGGCTCCACGTATCCCGGCAAGATGCACGCCTGTGGTCATGACGGTCATACGGCCGTCAGTCTAGTTATAGCGGACATCTTGGCCAAACACAAAGACCAATTAAAAGGGAAAGTCAAGATTGTCTTCCAGCCGGCAGAAGAAATAGTAGCCGGCGGCAAGCTCATGCTTGAAGAAGGGGTTATGGAAAATCCTAAGCCTGACCGAGTAATAGGTTTCCACACTTTCCCAAGTCTGCCAAGAGGACAAATTGGGGTCAGGAATGGAGCAATGTGGGCCGGAGTAGAGGAACTGTGCATAAAGGTAAAAGGTACTGGAGGACATGGCGGTACCCCCCATGTCACTGCAGATCCCATAGTAGCTGGATCCAACATTGTCCTCTCCTTAGAAAATATAATAGCACGCGAATTATCTCCATTTAACCCTGCCGCACTGACGATGGGAGTCTTCTCTGGAGGAACTCGATTTAATGTTATTCCAGATGCTATCGAAATTCGGGGGTCCAGTAGAACTTTCTCGGATGACACCCGAGAGTTTGTTCGGAGAAGGGTAGAGGAAATCTCGCAACACATAGCCGAAGCTTATCGATGTTCGGCTACTGTAAGCGTGGAAAGAAGCGCGCCAGCAGTCTGGAATAATGCAGAAGTTGCAAATGCAGTACGAGAGGCCGCATCACTCGTTGTAGGCTCCAACAATGTAGTGGATCCAGGCCAAAGCACTGTTGGTGATGATGTTTCTGTCTTCCTCAATGAAGCCCCAGGGTGTTATTTCCTTTTGGGGGTAGGGAACGCGGAAAAAGGTGCTGGAGCTCCTCTTCACAGCCCCGAATACGATCTCGACGAAGAGGCACTGCCTATAGCACTTGAAACAATGTCCCGAGCAGCAATAGAATTTCTTTCCTAAGCGCCTCTTTTCTCCTGCCCATTGAAAGTATGCCTGTGTTTGAAACGAAATAAAAAATACAGGCAATAATCGGATTACTACCTTTTAGCACCTTAGGGAGACCAGTGAAGCTAGCTCCTACAGCGAAATCAGAATACTTAAACTGCCATAATATGATAGCCAGCATCCACATGAAGAACCGTACCAGTGATTCCTGTTGAAAGATCGCTACAAAGAAAGAGGGCTGTGTTTGCTACTTCCTGATGGGTAATATTCCTACGCATGGGTGAACGCTCTACATATATACCTTTCATATCAAGAAAACCTTTAATGCCCCGTGACGCTAGTGTATCAAGCGGTCCAGCAGATATGGCATTTACTCTGACATTCTTTTCCCCAACTTCATATGCGAGCTGCTTCACTGCGTTCTCTAAGGCCGCTTTTGCGGTCCCCATAATATTATATCCGGGGAATACCCGTTCTGCAGCCAGAAAACTAAGAGTTACTACGCTTCCTCCATTGGTCATAAGAGGTGTCGCATTTTTCACTATTGGAAGCAGTGAATATGCACTAACTTCCAAAGCTACACGGAACCCTTCTCGCTGAGTCGCTGAATATTCTCCCTGTAAATCTTCCTTCTGTGCAAAAGCAATACAGTGAATAACGAAGTCAAGAGATCCATATTGCTCCTGGACTGATTTGAACAGGGTTTCCACATTCGCATCATCACTGACATCACACTCGAAAATCAATGCGTCACCATAGGGTTCAAGTAATTTTTCGACCCGAGGCCTCAAGCGATCATTTTGATAAGTTACCGCCAGCTTAGCTCCACTTTGCAACAGAACCTGTGCAATTGCCCAAGCAATGCTCCGGTCGTTAGCAACACCGAAAACAATTCCCTTTTTCCCTTTTAGATCAAGACTTTCCATAGTGTCCTCATGATAACAAAATTCAGACTTTGATAGAACATTCAGCTACAATTCGTGCTTCAACCGACGATTCTGGCCCAACAGTACATACTAAACCAGGAATAGCGTAGGTTTTCTTGACATAAGCTAAAGAGTTCCATTGTCCCTGCTCCCCTGGAGCTACTGAAGTAATTTCGCCAATAAGAGTATTGTCACTATAAATTTCTGCACCCAAGTTAACCTCATCTCTTAATTGGATCGTCATAAGTTTTTTCTTGATCTTCTGGTACGTGTTCAGCCTCGTTACTACCTCTTGCCCCACATAACATCCTTTCTCAAAATTAACATAGCCAAGAAGACCAGCAGTTAAGGGATCCACTTTATCATCAAGTTCAAAACCGTAAATTGGTATCCCTAATGTGATTCTAAGAAAATCCTCTGCCTGAAACCCCACTGCCATCAAGTGGAAATCCTTGCCGGCTTCAAAAAGGCTCTGTCTAAGATCAATCGCAACATCACTCTGGCATATTACGTTAATTCTTGGATAGTCTTTCATATCAGAACGAATAACAGCAATACTCGTATCACCTATCTGAACACTATCGCATGTATGGTTTGGGAGTACCTTCCCGCCCGTAACGAACTTGCCTAGCACTAATGGTGCATTTGGACCAATCAAAGAAAATTCAACAGTATTTTGAGAAACATCTACAAGCTGAACGTCTTCTCCAAATGTGTAGAAGTCGATCCACTCCATAATGTTTCGGATCCTCTCAGGGCTAGCACCAACACTCAGATAATCCTCCATCCTAGCAACTCTGAGTACATCAATAATGCGACCTTTTGGTGTCGTTAATATAGTCCATCTGACTGAGCCAATATCCATTCCTTCTAACTGATTCGTGGATAATCGGTTAAGTAAATCGAGAGCATCATCTCCAGTTACATTTAATCTGTCACAGTAAGACATATCGAGGAGACCTGCATTGCTTTGTAACACCTCAATTTCTTTATGGAAGTTGCCAAAATGACTAACAATTTTATGCCCGCTTCGATCAGTGAACACAGCTCCATCAGCCTTATATATACTCTCTAATGAAGATGTCACCATATCGAATCACCTACAGTGTTCTGTAGGCCAAGCTACCACATGTTTCTAGACGGAAAACGAGGTACCGCAACCACAGGTGGTTTTAGCGTTAGGATTGCTAAAAACAAATCCTTTCCCATTTAGCCCGTCTGAATAATCAAGTGTCGTTCCTGCGAGAAAAATATAGCCTTTCTTATCTACAAAGAGTCGAACGTCGTGTTCGTCTATAATTTTGTCAGTTTCTTGAGGCTGTGACTCCAAGGACAATGTATAAGTCAAACCAGAACAGCCTCCACCCTTCACTCCTACTCGCAATCCGTATCCTGGCTTACTTTCAGCAGACGCATACTCTTTAACATGCAATGCTGCTTTCTCGGTTATATGAATAGTTAAAGGTTGGGTCGTTGTCATCAGTCTTACTTACATCCTATTAAATTAGCAGATACCCCTAGTAGCGGTCATAGTACAATTTTACAACATCATTAGTCAACAAACACTAGCTAAATTATCTGAACACCTGCTCCGTCTTCAAGCATAAGTGCTATAATCCTTGCAGTGATCCTAAAAGAATAAGAGGTCTTATGGGAAAGATATATACTAAGCATGGTGATCAGGGCAAAACGGGTCTTTTATATGGGGGAAGGATCTCAAAATCTGATCCTTATTTAGCAGCATACGGTACCACAGACGAAGCTGTTTCTGCTCTTGGTCTCGCCAGATCACTTTCTAATAGTACTGACATAAAATCCATAATTAAATCACTTCAAGAAGACTTGTTTACTGTAGGAGCAGAATTGTCCACCAGCCCTAAGGATTACAGTAAGTTGCAAAAGCACTTTACAACTGTATCTGAAAAAATGACTCTCCGCCTTGAAGAAAAAATTGATGAGTTGACTGGGAAGTTTGAACTACCTAAATCATTCATCATTCCAGGAAACTCGCCTACCTCATCTGCTCTAGATATGGCACGCACCATTGTACGAAGAGCAGAACGAGAAGCAGTCAAACTTTATGAAGCTAACCTTCTAGCCAACTCTGAGGTGCTTCGTTACCTAAATAGACTTTCGGATCTGTTATTCATTTTGGCACGTTTCAACGACAGGACTAAGGACTTTGAACAATTCAAAGATCCTTCATCCAAGCGATCAAAAAGCTGAATAGGTGAGTTTGAACACACCATTGTTAGTCGAATTAATAGCTTTATAAAAATATATTTAGCTTAGCAGGGTTTAATGTGAAGAATTCAATAATTATTGTAGATTATGGAGCTGGTAATCTCAAAAGCATTAAAAATGCCTTTGAATACTTGGGATATAAACCGTTTATTACTAACAACCCAAAAGACATACTATTAGGAGATTCTATTGTTTTCCCCGGACAAGGTTCATCTCCGAAAGCAATGTCAGCCTTGCTCCGACTCGACATTGCTGATGCACTAAAAACTGTTATTCAAAACGGAACCCCTTTTCTTGGAATTTGCCTAGGTCTACAAACTTTGATGTCTCGTTCTGAAGAAGGAGATACTGCGTGTTTGGATATAATTCCAGGGGTAACTCGACTTTTACCTAATTCCGTTAAAGTACCACACATGGGCTGGAATCAAGTCGATTTAAGTGATTCACACCCAGCCTTTAAAGATATTCCGCCAGCTTCCTACTTCTATTTTGTTCACAGTTATTACGCAGATCCGCAGGATCAACAAACAATAATTGGAACTACAAACTACGGCCTCTCTTTCTGTAGTGTACTGGCAACAGGCAATATTCTAGCTACTCAGTTTCACCCAGAGAAAAGTGGGCCACTTGGGTTAACAATTTATGACAACTTCATGAAAGGGATTGGGTAAGCACACGAATGGAACTAATTCCTGCAATTGATATCTTGGAGCGACAAGTAGTTCGATTACATAAGGGAAAGTATACAGAAGCTACCGTTTTTTCTGACGATCCAATTGCAACTTCTCTTCATTGGGAATCCTTGGGTGCAACACGGTTACACATTATAGACCTAGACGGTTCCTCTGAAGGAAGTCCTCAAAACCTCGATCTAATCGAAAAAATAACTTCCCTGCTTACAATACCTATTCAATTAGGCGGGGGCATCCGATCATTAGAAAGTGCAACCCAAGCATTTCAGGCTGGTGCAGACAGAATTATTATTGGAACAAAAGCTATAGAAAATCCTGCCTTTATAGAAGAGTGCATTGCGTTATTTGGAAACGAAAAGATAATTGTCGCAGTGGATTGCCAAGACGGGAAAGTAGCAGTGAAAGGTTGGAAGGAACTCACTTCCACGCCAGCGTCGGTCCTGCTGAAACGTATGGAGCAAGTTGGGGTACTGCGCTTTCTTGTTACAGACATCGAACGCGACGGTACTTTGAAAGGCCCAAATGTTGATCTAATACAACAAGTCAACACTAATACAAAGGGGAAGATATTAGCAGCCGGTGGCATGCACAAAGTAGCAGATTTGCAAATGCTATCAAGCCTGAATATTGATGGAGCTATTTTGGGCAAAGCATTGTACAGTGGTACGATTGACCTCACAGAAGCCCTAATGATTGTTAATTGAATAACATACTTTTTAGATGAGCATTACGAGACGAAATAAATGGGTTCTCATGGTGGCGATTGCCATAGGTCATGGGATCCAGCATCTTTACTTGCAGGGATTCTTAATGTTTCTCCCTCTCATCAAAACAGATATGGGTCTGAGCCCCATTCAGTCAAGCTTGCTTGTTACTTCGCGAAACTTCTTGGGAGGTACACTAAACTTCCCTCTTGGAGTGCTTTCCGACATCTTATATAAACATTGGAGAATCATATTAGCCGGAACTACTATTTGGGCAGGAGGATCCTATCTATTACTTGGCCTTGCGCCTAATTATCTCCTTATTCTCTTCTCGTGTAGTCTCATCGGAGTCTCGAGTATGGCATGGCATCATCCAGCTATCTCCACATTATCACAGCGGATCAAGAATCAGAGAGGTCTCGCAATTTCAATTCATGCTACGGGAGCGAGCACTGGGGAAAGCTTGGCTCCTATATTGACTGGCTTCCTACTTGTTGCTGTTTCTTGGAGAACTCTCTCCCATTATGCAATTCTTCCCTGTATCATCTTCGCTATTTTGTTGTGGTGGCTACTACCAGGCGTACAGGGAATAAAAGACCAAACCAATAAAGATAACTCGTTTATAGCTGCAGTTCGTCACTTTATTAAAAGTAAAGTCCTTTTGGGTTTAATGCTTGTTATGGCTTTACAATCTGCAGGTCGTTTCGGTCTGTTGACCTTTTTTACCATTTATCTCAAGGAAGATCTATTGTACGACACCCCTGCAATTGGATTGCATCTTACTCTTATAACCCTTCTTGGCATGGGATCAGCACCTATTCTTGGCATTCTCTCCGATAAATTTGGCCGGAAGCCTGTGCTAGCCACAGCACTTTTCATGGCAGCATTAGGGGCTTATTTACTTGGAGTCACGGCTAGTGGATGGCAATTCACGCTTGCAGTTGCTTTTCTTGGTCTGACATTTTACGCAGTAACCAGCATATCCATTGCGGCTGCAATGGATGCAGCCCCAACCGGTGGCGAAGGCACAACAATTGGAGTACTGTTTACAGGTGGGTCACTTTCATCAATTGTTTCCCCCATGATTACTGGAGTTTTAGTCAGTGCTACAGGAGAAAATTCGACTGCTTTTTATTATGGCTCAGCCTGTATTATGCTATCATGCGTCATAAGCTTAATCGTTCCCCTGCCAAGGAAAGACCAACTTCCTCGTTCCTAAGTTAATGGTCGAATTATAAATAAGACCCCCGATTGCTATGCCAGATCAGAAGAAGACAATCATACCAAAACATGTTGGTATTTCAGCTTTCTCTTCTAAGCCAGTGATACGAGACCTACATCGTCTACTATCATTCATACCATTACGTCCTTATTTGAATATCGGATTATTTCCAATTGCTAAATCAAATGACCTAGCCACTGCTCTCGGTAAGGCATTATGGGAAGGCCATCTATCTATAATAGTCACTACTAAAAAAGATTTAACAAACTATAAAGAAACCATCGATACCGCCCGCCTCTCAAATGTTTCCATTACACAAAACCCAAAGGCTTATCCCAAAAACTACATAGGATCTCTGGATGGCTTTATTATCGACGTAGACACGGCTAAGAAATTTCCTTCCAGGCTAGAATTTCAATCCTTTATGTCACATTTGGGAGCCAAAGGCTGGCTTGCGATCATCATCTCGAATCCTAATCCGCAAGAACGGAACGGCAATAAAGACAGGGATTCCTTACTCAGTTCCTTAAGTAAAACCGCAGAAGCTGTAGGCTTTAACCTAAAACAAAAACGGGATTTGGAATCCAGCTTCGCGATTCTTACATTTGACATACCCTCTACACATGCGTAGTTTACTTATTAGTTAGATGCATACACAGTTACTATGGAAGAAGTATCATCGCAAACCTGTGAGCTGTGTTAATGATCAATGGAGGTGTTGAATGAGCGAATCCTTAGTTTTGTATACAACCGATAAGAAAATAGCAACAATTACGCTGAACCGTCCTGAGAAGCGAAATGCTACTAATCCCGAGCTGTACACTGCACTAAACGCTGCTATTGTGCAGGCTCTCGGCGACAACAATGTCCGAGTTATTGTACTGACAGGCAACGGGCCAGTTTTCTGCGCTGGTCAAGACCTCACTTTCACACTAGAAGCCACTCGGCAGGAGTTTAAAGAATACATGAAGGTCAATCTTGATACTCGGGAACTTTTACGCACTATGGACAAACCAGTAATAGCCAAAATAAACGGTGACGCTCTCGGGGGAGGATGCTATCTAGCAACCGCATGCGATATCATCATCGCAGCAAGTCACGCTAGATTTGCAATGCGCGAAATCCTTATTGGCATGCACAGTGGAGGAGCTCACCTATTTACTGTTGGTAGAGCAAGGGCAATGGAAATCAACATGACAGGACGATTTATCAGTGCTTTCGAAGCAGAAAAATGGGGATTAATAAATACAGTTGTTGAAGAGCCTGAATTAGAAACGGCTGTGGATGATATGGCAACTCTTCTAGCTTCGAAACCCCCTCTTGGACTGATGTATACTAAAAGAGCTACCAATCTATTACTAGAAACAGCTGGCTTTGACTCCTTGTACAAGTACATTGATGAAACGTACGATCTTCTAGAAAACACGGAAGACCGATACGAAGCAAAATTGGCTTTTGCTGAAAAACGATTGCCTGTATTCAAAGGAAAATAATCATGAATAGCTCGCCCAGTGTATCTGGTATTATAGGAGTCATAATCTGGACCACAGATGTAGAACTGCTGGTTGATTTTTATTCCCGCGCCTTTGACATAAAGCCCCACCGCATCAACGAAAACTTTGTAGCTTTCAAGTTTGGTAACACTAGGCTAAACATTGGTTTCCACGAACAAGTAGAAGGCCGAGCTAAAGATCCGTACCGCATAATGATCAATCTTGGCACCGATAATATCCATGAACTAGCCGTGTCAATGGTTACAAAAGGAGTGAAGTTCATCAGAATGCCTGAGTTAGAGGCATGGGGTGGCTTTGTCGCTACTTTTAAAGACCCAGAGAACAACATTATCCAAGTATTGCAGGCTCCTACTCATAGCTAATTCAGATCATAGGATTCGACGTTTTTTCATTTGATATAATCAACAGTAGTACTAAGTTAAGTAATGTATAGAGGAGGATACAATGGATCTAGGACTCAAGGGTAAAGTTGCTATCATCACTGGTGGAAGCGAGGGCATCGGGAAAGCTGCCGCCAAAAGTCTTGCTGCTGAAGGAGCAAACGTTATCATCTTTGCCCGAAGACAAGAAAGACTCGATAATGCATCAAAGGAAATACTGGATGCTACTGGAGCCAATATCACAACAGTTTCAGGTGACGTCACAAAGCCAAAAGATATAGAAGGAGCTGTACAAAAAGCAATTGACTTGTTCGGGAAAATTGACATATTGGTAAATAATGCTGGTACTGCTTCCAGCAATCCTTTTGATGAAGTTGATGATGCCGAATGGGCAGCTGATTTGGATTTAAAACTATTTGGTGCAATCCGATTCAGCAGACAAGTAATACCCTATATGAAAAAACAAGGAGGAGGTAGTATCGTTAATGTTACTGCAGTCCTTGGGAAAGCGCCTCCCGCTTCATCGTTTCCAACCGCTATAAGCAGAGCTGCTGGAATCGCCCTAACGAAAGCTATGTCCAAGGAATTTGGTCAATTCAATATTCGCGTGAATACAGTACCTATTGGTCTGATTAAAAGTGAACAGGTACATAACAGGTGGGTGAAAGCGGGGAAAGGTGAAGATGAGCAAGCATGGTTGAATAAAACAGCTGCTGGACGAGGGGCTTCTCTGCAACGCGTAGGCGAAGACTATGAAGCAGGAGATCTCATCACGTTTCTTTCTTCAGACCGCGCCAGCTATATCACAGGTGTTTCGGTAAATGCAGACGGAGGGGCAAGTCCTGTCACTTGATCTATCCAAGCACCCTCTGCGTAGTAAGCATATACCCTGCTTAATTTGAATCTTGATTGTTCAGTCTGTAATTAGCCGCGTATCTGTTTGGTTTCAGCCCAATCAATACTGGTTCCATCAGGAGTAATAGCAACGCGATATACAGCCTTTGCCCTTTCCAATGAAACTTTCCCCTCAATCACATCCCATAAGACCATCTCCGGATCTCTTTGGGACGGGTCGCCCCAACCACCTCCACCTGGCCACACCACGCTGATTGTGTCACCAACCCCCATGTCAGTTAGGAATTTTGAAGGCATGGGCTTTTCTTCACCGTTTTTCTTGACTGAAATAGTTCCTAGTCTCGGTTCTTGGCCGCCATGCAAGCCATAAGGGGCATGTTTCTGTCGGTCACTACGCACCTGTAGCACCGTATCAGACATTGTGTATTCCCAAGATCGAGTCATCCCCATTGAACCCCTGAACATGCCGGCTCCCTCGGTATCAGAAACAAAATTGTACTCCAATACCTTTAGGGGGTGTTCTGCTTCAATAGTTTCGACTGGAATATTAGCTTGGTTGACAATACCGGCCGCGACTCCGTCATGACCATCTCTATCTGGGAAACCTCCTCTACCTGGTTCATTATGGAATTCCAATAGAACCCAAGGCTTCCATGGAACCTTAGATTTGTCATATCCAGCCATACCTAGCCCTAGATCTGAACCAGCACAGGCAGCATATACTGTGTCTGGAGCCATCTGAGCAAACGCCCCAAAAACGGCATTAACGATCCGTATGAGACCCAATGTTCTGGCTGCAACAGGCGCTGGTAAAATTGGGTTGACAAACGTTCCTTCCGGAGCCGTGATTGTCACTGGGCGAAAATATCCCGATGTATTGGGAATTTCGTTTCCTAGCATTGTTTTAAGCGCTGCATAAACGACTGCTTTTGTAGTTGCAAATACTGGCTGAATTGCCCCCTTACACTGAGGTGAAGTTCCAGTAAAATCTACGAAAAGTTCATCCTCTTTTTTTGTTACGGTCGCGGTGATAGTGATTGTTCCTGAATCAAACCCGTCATCATCAATATAATCACTCCAAGTCCATGAACCATCTGGCATTTTCCGAATGGCAGCTCGTGTTAATGATTCAGTATAATCAACCAATTCTTCAACATATTGCTGAAAGTTTTCCAGACCATAGCGATCCACTACTTTCAAGAATTCCCCTTCACCATAGTGAATAGCTGCTATCTGAGCAGCAATATCCCCCATCACAATATCTGGAACACGAACCGCTTTTTCTAAAATGCGAAATACTGTCTCGTTGGGTATTCCTTCATCATAGAGCTTCACTGGTGGAATCCTGAGTCCTTCTTGATAAATTTCAGAAGAATCGCATGCATTACCACCCGCTACTCTCCCTCCAATATCAGTTTGATGAGCCATAGCACACAAATAAGCCACTATGGTATCGTTCCGAAACATAGGCTTAAAAATGAATATGTCAGGCAGATGGCTACCTCCTTCATATGGGTCATTAAGGGCAAACATATCTCCTGGGAATATTTGGCCTTCGTATCGAGCAACCACTGCCCGAAGTGCAGGAACCATACCGCCCATGTGAGGAGGTAAACAAAATCCCTGGCCAATTAATTCTCCATTAGCGCTCAGTATGGCAGTTGAAAAGTCAGTTGATTGCCTGACAACTGCCGACCGTGCTGTCCTAAGCACTGTCATAGCCATGCCGTCAGCAATACCCTCAAGGCTATTCTTTAAAACCTCTAGTCTTGCTGCATCAGTTGTTCCACTTGTCATGATTATTCTCCTCGGCATCCTGATCTAAAGTACTATGGTGGGATGCTACACCTTCAAATGTCTATCTATAATTCTAGCCTATTGTATTTCTGTATATCATAAGCAGGAACAAAGCTCAAACTTGAAGTTGCTGTGTTACCAAACTCTACGTAATTCTCTGCCGTTGAAACTGTACTAGACTTGATATACAATACGCCTCCTGAAAAAGAGTTGTTACAAGTTCTTTTTCCAACTAAAAATATATCAAGGAGTTTATCCGATGACGACTACAATTGGTTTTGTTGGACTGGGAATTATGGGAAAGCCCATGGCGAAAAACCTAATCAATGCAGGTTACACCTTAAGAGTGTTTGATCTTAATCAGAAGCCTGTCGATGAAATAGTAAACTCAGGAGCAACCAAATGTGGTTCTGCAAGCGAAGTCGCGTCTGCTTCAGATGTAGTGATTGTTATGGTACCTGATTCAGCTGATTCTGAAGCTGCAGTTTTGACTGAAAAAGGAGTTCTAGCTGGATCCAAGCCAAACACGATTATTATTGATATGAGCTCAATTAATCCCTTGGTTTCTCAAAAAATCGCGAAGGCTTGTGGGGAAAAACAAGTGGAGTTCCTGGATGCTCCTGTAAGTGGCGGTGAACCAGGTGCTATTGAGGGAACCTTAGCTATTATGGTTGGTGGTAAGCAGGACATATTCAATAAATGTATCGATATACTAACTGTGTTAGGTAAAAGCGTCGTACGTGTAGGTGAAGTTGGAGCTGGAAATACGACCAAACTCGCAAATCAAATTTGTGTTGCAGTTAATATTGCAGGCCTTAGTGAAGCCCTGGTATTAGCAAGTAAGGCTGGCTTAGATCCAAGTCTAGTTTTTGACGCTATAAAAGGAGGCCTAGCTGGCAGCAATGTTATGAATGCCAAGGCACCAATGATGATGGACAGAAACTTCAAGCCTGGCTTCCGTATCAAACTTCATCAGAAAGACCTAAATAATGCTTTGACTGCAGGAAAAGACCTAGGGGTATCGCTTCCTTTTACAGGACTCATCCAACAAGTCCTAGGCGCGTTGGTGACTGATGGTAAAGGTGACCAAGATCATTCAGGTGTTGTTCAGTTCATTGAATCAATGGCCAAGGTTGAAGTCAAAAAGGGCTAATTCGGTTCTCTTTCATTACACTACGGTCATAAAGTTATGAATCTGGCACTCTGGAAATTGCCTGTAACTCAAGTTGGCATACGAAAGGTGATACATCGCTACTCCCATGAAAAACACCATCAAAATGAACCGTGCCTGGACGATGGCAAGCCGGCCTATTGGCGAACCTAAACCTGACAATTTCAAGCTAGTAGAATTCGAAATCCCAACTGTACAGCATGGCGAGGTTTTACTGCGCACACTCTTCCTTTCTTTAGATCCGTACATGCGCGGCAGAATGCGATCTGGGCCTTCGTATGCTACACCGCTTGAGCCAGGCGACATAATGCAAGGGGAAGTCGTAGCAAGAGTAGAATACAGTAAGACAAAAAGATTTTCTGTTGGAGACATCGTTCGCTCATCTATAGGATGGCAAGAATGGGGAGTAATCCCTGCCCACCTAGCAAAACCAGTAGATCTTTCACTTGGACCGATATCCACTGCAGTAGGCATACTCGGAATGCCCGGGCTAACCGCCTATTTCGGATTGCTGGAAATATGTCACCCAAAAGCTGGAGATACTTTGGTCGTATCAGCCGCTTCTGGTGCTGTAGGAGCAATTGTAGGGCAAATCGGGAAAATTAACGGTTGTTTTGTGATAGGGGTTGCAGGTAGTAATGACAAGTGTAGGTATGTCACTGATGAACTCGGATTTGATGCTGCGATAAATTATAAAACTGAAGACGTGTCTAGTAGGTTTAAAGAGCTAACCTCTTCTGGCATAGATGTTTACTTCGATAATGTCGGTGGCCCAGTTCTTGATGCAGTAATGGAAAACTTAGCTGATTCCTCACGAATTGCTATTTGCGGTCAAGTATCACAGTACAATGCGGTTGGGATTGCGCAAGGTCCCCGCAATATGGGCGCTCTACTGATTGCGAGAGCCACAGTGCAAGGATTTTTAGTATACGATTTTGAAAGAAGACACGAAATTGCGCGGAGAAGATTGGCTGGATGGATGAGAGATGGTCGACTTAAGTACAAGGAAGATATTGTAGACGGATTTGAACATGCGCCTACTGCTTTTGCGGGACTACTTAGAGGAGACAATTTTGGGAAGTTGATAGTCAGGGTAAGTGAATTAGATTAGCTTCAAAGGCTAACTCTTTGCACCAAGAAAGTACGCCCCTATATCGGTACTATTAAGCAATTGGTCTGCATTCGCGACATAGGCTACCTCTCCTCCTACAAAAATGTATCCTCGATCAGATTTTGATAACGATAACCTAGCATTTTGCTCTATAATCAAAATCGTCAGGCCTTTTCCCTTGAGAGCCGCAATGCTATTTATGATCTCTGTTTGATATTTAGGCGAAAGCGCAGCAGTTGGTTCATCCAGAAGCAGAAAAGACGGATTAGATATTAATGCACGCGATATAGCTAACATCTGTCTCTCTCCCCCAGAAAGTGAAGCTCCTAAGTCATTCATGCGAAACTTAAGATCGCCAAACATATCCAACGCCTCCGTGATACGTTCAGCAAGAATTTTGGAGGTTAATTGGATCCCTCCCATTTGCAAATTCTCACGAACTGTCAGAGAGGGGAAAATGTTATCTACCTGAGGAACATACGCAATCCCATTCTTGACTAATTGATCGGGTCGCCATGTAGATATATCCTCCCCTCGATATGAAATTAAGCCTTCATATCGATCAGCTATCCCGAATATCACTTTTATGAAAGTTGATTTCCCGCATCCGTTCGGTCCTATAATCGTAATGAATTCTCCTTCCTCAACATGAAGGTCAATACCGTTGAGTATTTGTATTGGTCCGTATCCACCAGTTAATCCAGTTACTTCAAGGACACGACTCATTTTGACCTCTTTTCAGTTCCACCTAAATATGCAGCAACTACGTCACTGTTTTGGCGTACTTCATCAGGAGTACCTTGCATTAAGATTTCACCCCTATCCATAACAATTACTCTATCTACTCCTGTACGCAATATGAAATTCATATTATGTTCCACAACCAAAACACTTGTTCCCTGCTCAGAAGCTAATTTTCGTAAATTGCTAAATATTTTTTCAGCTAGAGGAGCTGCAACACCAGCCACGGGTTCATCAAGCAACAGCATTCTGGGATCACCCATTAATGCCCGTCCAAGATCTACCAGCTTGCTCTGCCCTCCAGATAATTCGTTAGCTAAGTTATGGGCCATATGTGAAATTTCAAGCGTTTCCAATACAGTGTAAGCGTGTTCAATACGAGCAAGTTCCTCTTTCCTTGAACCTGGTCTAAACAAGGACAATAATCGATTAGGTGCAAATTGCTGCCTAGGAGGTACTAAAAGGTTTTCTATTACTGTCATGCCCATCCATAAACGAGTATGCTGGAATGTTCTAGTTAATCCCAGTCTCTGTATCTGATCAGGCCGTAGATCTGAGGAAGGGGTGCCAAACACCTGTATGTCTCCAGAATTAACAGGCAATAGACCCGAAATACAATTAAACACTGTAGATTTTCCGCACCCATTTGGTCCAATAAGACCTACAAATTCGCCATCAGTTATCTCAAAAGAGATTCCACCAACAGCGGTGAGACCACCAAAAGTCTTGGTTATCCGTTGTACTTTCAAAGGCAAACTATTCATCCGTCTTTCCTCTATCACTACTTTGAACAACGGAACGTTCGGGTCTGCTAGGAATTTCTGGTAACAAACCTTTGGGCGCTAACTGTAATGTCCCCACTATAACACCGCCAATTAAGGCTAATTTAAGATATTCAAGATTAGCAGTGATAATTCCTCGTTTAAAAACCTGGTCAATCGACATATCCGACCAAACCAAACCTCCCAAATCCACAATGAACCATCTGAAAGCACTATCGATATATGTAACTATTCCATGAAAAGGCAGACTGGCACCTCCTCTCGCAACAACCATAACATTAAAAAAGAAATCGACTATGACGATAAGAAATGCACCGATAATCATACCGCGGTTGTTTCCTCTTCCTCCTACTATAAATGCAGCCCAGACTAAGAATGTAGAACGCACCGGATTCATAAATTCAGGAAAAATCCCTGTGTTCAGCCAAGCCCATATGGCTCCTGCAAGGCCAGCTATTGCTGCTCCCATCGCTAAACTGCTCGCTTTATGAATGAGTACACTGTGTCCATGATGCTGACTAACTTCTTCATCTTCCCTTATCGACCGCAAAATACGCCCCCATGGAGAGCGCAAGACAGTGTTTAAAAGCCACCAGACGAGCGGTACGCAAATTACACACATCAGGGCAAGGACAAGGACATACGGAGCCACACCTGGAAGCCCAAGCGAGCTTCCTACAGTTTTTGACACACCTGAATTCCACCAATCTTCAAATGGACGGGTGTATTGCGATATTCCTATAGCAGATGTAACAGTCCCAGCCCGTAATAACGGTTCTGACCGAAGTGCAATACTGAGTATTTCTCCTAATGAAATGGTCACGATAGCAAAATAGTCCATACGTAACCTAGCAGTAGGGTAAGCAAGTAACCATCCTGCTAAGCCCGATATGCAAACTGCCAGGATAGTGGCCTGCCAAGGAGCCCATCCATACCCATTTGTTTCAACTGGAGCACATAGGATCCCAACTATGATCGCTCCTAGTCCTGCAAAAAAGATTACACCAAAGTTAGTCATTCCCGTGATCCCAGTATGCAAGTTCAATGATATGGCAAGTAAGCTAAAAATCCCTAGTAAGGAAACCACTCTTGCTACTTGCATTATCTTAGTTAAAGCTGTAGCACTGGGCAGCAAAAGCACTATCAGCACCAAGATAAAAAAAAGGATCCCAAATGTAACCCACGACCCACGCTCTGTTTCTCTTTTGGTAGTTCCGAAGGTGGACGATGTTTTCACCAGCAGTCTACTAAACAATGCTATTACTAACCTAAAAACATTACCCAGATACGCCGCCTTTCTGAGTATCCATATAAGCTTGCTTCGAACATTTGCAAAGACCAGATTGCACTGGTTGTTCAATATAGTAATAGTGGACGCAAAATTATCACGTATCGATCCGAATATTTCTCTTCCAGTAGTACCACTCCCAAGACCAATAGTATATTTACTGTGATCTCTTTTTTTCATACGGTCTATATTCCACTGGGTCAGTACATCCCCTATTCCCCTCGGCAGAAGTAATAGAACAGCAATTAAAAATACAAAAGGCATAACCTCAGCAAATCCGCTCATTGTAGGTCTATCTAGGGCATTACCAATCCCGATTAAAAATGGCTCTGAAGTTGACCTTACTAATCCAACCACCAGGGCTCCAATAAAAACCCCAGGGATTGAACCGATTGTACCTAGAATAAGAACTGCAAAGGCTGGGAGAAGCAACGTAATGCCCAGCTCTGGATTTATCGGCAACACCCCTGCAAGCATTGCCCCGCCAAGGCCCGAAATACCGGCTGATAAAAATGCACTCGTCGAATGTACTCGTTCCACATCAATACCGCTTGATGCTGCAAGATCTGAATTATCTGATACAGCTCTCATTTTCCTTCCCAACCGAGTCTTGTACAAAATGAACATCAATATGACCACCGATGCTATTACTCCAACCACAAGAGCAACTTTCATAAAAGCAAAACCGTATGCATTGGCAGTCTCAGAGATTCTCAGTATGCTAAGTTCTCCTCGATCCCCGATAGAAAACTGCACTAACTTTGTTGGAACTGAAAACTTAGACTCTACCAATCTCCAATCAGTGTCCGGCACAAAACGAAATGTGCCAGCAGAAAACCTCATGTATAAGAATGCTCGGATAACCATTGCAATACCAAGAGATGCAATCATCATGACTTGGGGAGAAGCTGCTTTTTTACGGAATTTCCTGTATACGAAACGGTCAATCACTACGCCAACAAAGCCCGTGAGTAAAAACGCAGCCAGTCCAGCGCAAATGAGTAGACTCCAATCAAGTTTCCCGTCCTCCGGTGCGCTTGAAATCGGGAAAAAGTACTCGGACCACATAAGTGTAATGGCAACATATGCACCAATCAGCATCATTTCAGCTTGAGCAAAATTTCCGAACCGCTGGACTTTGTAGGTGAGTGCTAGTCCCGCGGCAACACTTAAATATGCAGCGGTCCAATATAAACCACTCATACCTACTGAGGAAAGATTGTAGTTCACTGTGCTCGACTTACCCAAGCTCGAGAGGAGTAACTGCAGGATTAATACAATTAATACTGTAGTGAGAATTATCAGAGTGCCAAAAGCAACTACTGGTTTTGTGCGCCTAACGTATTCGAAGAAGGAGTGGATAAAGATAAATCCACCGATAAACATTTCAAAGGACTGGAACATCCATTTGAGATCTCCGGCAAAAAGGCCTGACCACGCTACTGATCCAACTCCGTATAGCAGACCAATACAAGCATCAAGCAACAATATCGCCGCGATGAGGGTTTTCTTATGCGTGTCCAGCAGTTCCAAGCTACGACTTGGTCCAAGCCTTAATTGCAAAATCTTAATCCAAGCTAGGTTCTAAGGAAAAGAACCCAATAAATTTACTGATTAGGGGGTACTAATGAGATCAGTACCCCCTCAAATAGGAACTATTCAAACCAACGGTCTATTTTATCCGCTAGTTACGCCACCGTCAGACGTCCAAATCTTGTCACACTCAAAGTCTGTTCCGTGGAAGTGACAGACATCATAACCAGTACCGGATACGTCACCATTAGAATCAAAAGTATGGGAACCACTAGCTCCGTCATATCCCTTACCAACACTGTTTAAATCATCTCTGAGGTCATCTGAATCATCAGCCATTGCAGCTGCCGCAATTATGTTAACTGCGTCATAGGTTTCGTGAGTGTAAATTCCCTCAGTATCGCCACCCGCTGCAGAGTAAGCTGTCTCAAAGGTCGATTTTGCTGCAGAATCCTTGCCTGGGCGAGGTTTAGTAGCAATAAGACCATCAACAGCCTTTGTGTCAGTGAACGAATTTACGAATGCTGCATCTGCGACGCCATCAGCACCATAAAGATCACCGCTAAATCCTTGTGACAACAATGCTTCCATTATTGCAGCTCCGTCAGTAGCATAAGACACAAGTACAACAGAGTCACAGCCGCCATCAACAATGGCTTGAGCTAACGTAGAAGCGTCGTATGAACCTTCTGCGGGATCATAACCCACTTCTGTGCATAGACCGCCATGAGCGCCCTTGAAGTTTTCAGCTAGTCCTGCACCGTAGTCATTTGTCATATACAACACTCCAGTATTGGTACTACCGTTTGCTTTCACTACATCAGATAGTGCTACTGATTGTTGTGCATCACTGGGTACTACACGGAACAGATAACCATCATCTGCCAATGTAGTTATTGCTGGAGATGTACTCGCATAAGAGACCATAGGAATTCCTGCTGCTTGTGCCACTGATATGGCAGACATTGTTGCACCAGAACAGGCCGCTCCTACGATACCTGCAACACCTGAATCAACAAGCGACTGGGCAGATGTAGCTGCCTGAGTTGCATCACAACCGGAATTGGCCACAATTAGTTCAAATTCATAATCATCATTGGCCTCATTAAGTTGCGCTATTGCTACACTAGCAGCATCCTCAAAGCCCGGCGCATACACTGCTATGGGGCCCGTCTGAGGACTCAGCAACCCTATCTTTACCGTTGTAGAGCCACCAATTATGCCACACCCAATTGCAGCTAAACCTAGCAATAGGGAACAAGCAACGACACCGAATGACCTAATCCTAAATTTCTTCGTCATGACTACCTCCTTGGTTTCCTTTAGGCATTTTACTAAAAGGCTATGTTGTATCTACCGAATAACTAATAATAATACCTATGTCAATACCCTTGGGAAGTACCTAGCCAAATAAGGTCAGAATTTAAGAGGAATCTATGAGAGGTATGTCGCTCTGAATCTAAGAAGAGTAGCATCAGGTTCCTGAGGCATTAAGGGGTATAGTTCCCCTTCCTCAATCTTTGCAACTATAAACCAGGGACCATCGGTTGTTAGTGACTCTTTAAATACCGATTTAAACTGAGTTAAGTCAGTTACTGTCTTGGTATGAGTTATATTACAAGAACGAGCAACGGCTTCCAAATTTGTGCCAAATGCAGTATGGCTTTTTTGACGGCCCGTTTGAGCCCATTCTTCGTTGTCCCACACCACTACAATAAGATTAGAAGGTTGTTCTCTACCAATGGAAGCAATCGTTCCAAGGTTCATAAGCAGGGATCCGTCACCATCAAGTGAAATCACTTTCTCTGATAAAGACAATGCCATTCCCAGCGCTATAGAAGAACAGAGACCCATAGAACCAAAAGTGTAAAAATTCCGATCGCGATGCCCTGCTGCCCAAAGCTCATCAGTAGTAGGTCCTAAATTAGTCACGAGAGGCTGATCCTGAAGACACCCAAGGATCATCTGGGTTGCTTCATACCTAAACAAGTTTTCCTCCAGTTAACAAAGGAGTCAGACAGATCGCCAGTGGTTGACGGCTTCCATAACACAGCTGCAATGCTCCAGTTGTCACTTTCTCGATATCATCAGAGGCATTTAATACATAGTGAGGCAATCCTAAAACGTCCAATATAGGACGGGTAGCTTGACCCATAGCAACCTGAGCAATGTTAAACTCTCCTAATTGTCCTCGTAAGTTGATGAACATGGGAATTGGAATCCGGCAAGGCATACACAAGCTCGCGATAGCATTTACGGAGTTTCCAAACCCACTCGATTGCATAAAGACTGCTGCATTTCTCCCAACCGCGTAAGCTCCAGAAGCTATGCCAATTGCTTCTTCCTCTCTGGTTGCAGCAACTACAGTAAAAAAGGGATCTTTTTCCATCAATCTTGTCACTTTATCAATACTGACGTCAGGAACAAAGGCTATCATGGAAATAGCCTGCGCTTTTAAAGATGCAATTATCGCCTGTGCCCAATTCATATAAAAATCCCTTTTTATGACAATTTTCTAACACTTATCGAGCTTTATTGGCGCACGTAATCGTCAATAAAGCTGGACAGAAACCAGAATAGGGTATCATAATCATAACATGAAGGGATACAGTTTATTCCTTTTCTACAACATCATTAATTGGTAAATGACGCTAATCACTGAAGGAGGCATGCATGCTTGATCTACTAATAAAAAACGGGTTTATTGTTGACGGGACTGGGAATCTCGGTTTCTACGCTTCCGTTGGTGTGACAGACAACACGGTAAAAATCATCAGGGGTGATGTTTCTTCCATATCGGCAACAGAAACCTTAGACGCCTCTGGACTTATCGTCTGCCCAGGATTTATAGACATGCATGCGCATTCAGGAATGGTTGTCTTAGATAAGCCTCTACATGAACCAAAAGTCACTCAAGGAATCACTACCGAACTCATTGGTATAGACGGTTGTTCTTATGCGCCATTTTTGTCAAAAGACGACCTGACTGCTTTCCGCGTGCTTAATGCGGGACTAGATGGAAACCCTGAACTACAACAGGAATGGAGTAGTGTTAGTGAGTACTTAGGACATTTGGACAACAAAGTCTCCTGTAACTTTGCCTATGTAATGGGTAACTCTGCACTACGAATTTCAGCAATGGGATGGGATAATCGTCCTCCCACTACTGACGAAATGAAAAAAATGAAATATCTAATTCACCAAGGAATGGAGGAGGGCGCTGTAGGAATTTCAACTGGCCTTGACTATCCTCCTGGCAGTTATGCAAGTACTGAGGAGCTCATAGAACTCTCAAAAGAAGTTAATAAATTGGGCGGGTTTTATGCTACTCATGTTCGTTATGCGCTCGGGGATAAGTTCTTGGATCCGTTCAGAGAAGCTATCGAAATTTCGAACAAAAGTGGAGTTCCTCTTCATATATCTCACTTCTTCCATCGACTACCTGCACGTGGTCCTTTCGCCAAACAAATCGAGCTAATAGATAAAGCTTTATCAGAAGGTACTGACCTTACCTTTGATTCTTATCCCTATATTTACGGGAGTACTCGGCTTATCATCCTCATGCCTCAATGGGCCCAGGAAGGTGGACCAACCAGCCTACTAGAACGGCTCAAGTCTCCTGACGAACGTCAAAGAATTGTAAAGGAGCTTAAGCCCCGAGCACCCACTTGGAATGACATGTGGATCACTCATCTCCACGACCATGACAACATTAAATGGGACGGATGGTCATTGGGCGAAATTGCAGACGCAACCGGTAAGGATCCAGCTGATGTCGTTTGTGATATTTTAATTGAAGAAAACCTGGCTACTAATTATGTAGCAGCTGGTGGAAATCAAATGTCAATCGCTGATTTTTATAGACATCCAGCTGCAATGATTGGTAGTGATGCCGTATTACTTGGAGAACATCCAAGTCCCCGCACCTACGGGACTTTCCCTATTATCCTTGATGTTTTCGTACGCCAAAATGCCCACCTTGAACTTAGAGAAGCTATTCGCAAAATGTCTTCGTTCCCTGCACAAAGGCTAGGATTGAAGGATAGGGGAATCTTACGAGATGGCATGAAGGCAGACATAGTAGTTTTT
>CEVQ01058449.1_pt1 | contig 26021 bp, 37 predicted proteins | sample 356551 | NCBI WGS metagenome assembly CEVQ01 (sample SAMEA2623756, study PRJEB7988) | marine metagenome | biome: marine biome (ENVO:00000447); feature: mesopelagic zone (ENVO:00000213); material: "saline water (ENVO:00002010), including plankton (ENVO:xxxxxxxx)" | depth 250 m | reverse complement strand
TTAATGAAAGTGAATCTGTTGGTGAAGGATTAAGAAAACTAATGACATTAATAAAATTAAAGGCAGAAACACAACAGGTATCTGAATCTAAAGTACATTTAAGTGCATTTATTAGACTTGTGTCTGAGTCAGAATCAATAGGTGAGGTAAAGATAAGAGCAATGGCTTTGATAAGACATATTGCAGAATCCATATCAATACAAACCTTTAGGCAAAAGATACGTGCATTAACTAGGGTAATCAATAATACAGTTCAATATGCAGAAGTTGTAGGAAAGGTTCGTGGTCTTGTTAGAATGATTAATGAATCTTCAAGTCTTAGTGAGACACAGAGAAGGGCTTTAGGATTTATCAAGATATTTGTTGAATCTGTTAGTGTTGTAGAATCACTCGTTCCATTAAAGGTAATATTAAAAATAATAAATAACACAGTAAGTATTTCTGAAGGACTTGGAAAGGCAGTTTCAAGAATATTTAGTGAGACAGTACAATCATCTGAAAGTATAATACGACTGCGAGGATTGACAAGATTGATAAACGAATCCATATCAATTCAAACCTTCAGGCAGAAATTAAGAATATTAACAAAGATACTAAATGAATCAGTTAGTGCCTCAGAAACAACAATAAAATTAAGAACGCTCGGTAGATTATTAAATGAATCATTGAGCATATCTGAAGCCAAAATTAGATTAAGCACACTGCTCAGGTTATTAAACGAATCAGTATCTATACAGACATTCAGAATAAAACCAAGAGTTTTATTAAGAGTAATTAGTGAGACACTTAATATTGCAAGAACAAGATTACCTACATTCCAAACAAATTCATTCCAACAAGGTGTATTCCAAACAGGCTATGAAGTTGCAATAGTTAGAGGGTTGGGCAAACATATCAATGAAACAATACAATATTCTGAATCTTTCAGAAAGGCAGTATCTAGGATATTTGGTGAGAGTATTAGTATTAGTGAAACTAGAATTAAATTAAGAGTTTTAATAAGACATGTTGCAGAGTCTATATCTATTCAAGTATTCAGAATAAAACTAAGAAGTATCATAAAATTATATGCCGAGCAAGTATCAATATCCTCATCAGCTATATGGTTAAGAAGTATCATAAAATTATATGCAGAAAGTGTTGCAATAAATGAAGGAAAGGTATTCCTTAGAGGACTACTTAAGTTAATTACAAATAGTGTTAGTATTGGTGAAGATCAAGTAAAACTTAGAGCATTAACTAGATTAATATCTGAAAATATATCTATTCAAACATTTAGAGGAACTGCAAGAGCATTAATCAGATTAATAGCAGATTCAATATCAATATCAACAGCAACAAATACTATACGTGGAAGAATAAAGCGTGTCAATGAAAGTATTAATGTTGGAGCAAAGAGATTGTTCCAAGTTATATTCCAATCAAGTGTGTATCAACAAGGCAGGGAATATGTCAAACTACAAACTATGGTTAGGCTTAAAGCAGAGTCAGAAAGTGTGTCTGAAGGAAGGATTAAATTAAAAACAATTATTCGTCTATTGGCTGACACCTTAAACATATCAGAAGCCCAAGTAAAGTTAAGAGTTCTTGGAAGAGTATTAGGTGAATCTGTCAGTATTGGTGAGTCTCAAATAAAGTTAAGAGGTTTAATTAAACACATTGCAGAAAGTGTTAATGTTGCAGAAATAAGAATTAGGTTAAGAGGTATAATAAGAGTCATAACTAACACAGTACAATATGCTGAAACAGTTATTAGACTTAGAGGATTAACAAGATTAATAAATGAATCTGTCAGCATTCAAACATTCAGACAGAAACTCAGAGAAATTAGAAGGATTATATCTGAAACAATACAATCATCAGAAGGATTTAGAAAGGCAGTTTCTAGATTGTTTGCAGAAACCATTCAAGTTACAGAAGGAAAAGTGTTCTTGAGAGGACTATTAAAATTAGTTGCAAACTCTGTTAATATTTCTGAAGTAAGAGTAAGGTTGAGAGGAATAACAAGAGTAATCAACAACACAATACAGTACACAGAATCTATAATTAGGTTGAGAGCATTGGCAAGAATAATTAACGAGTCACTAAGCATACAAACATTCAGAGAAAAATTAAGGGCTATAAGAAGAATAGTTAGTGAAACTGTACAAACATCTGAAATATTCAGAATGAAGTTTACAAGAGCATTTGCAGAAACCATACAGGTTGCAGAAACTCAAGTACATCTAAGTGCAATGTTAAGACGTTTGGCTGAAAATGTCAGTATTAATGACGGAAGGGTTGCAGTTAGAGGACTAATAAGATTGATTGCAGATTCGGTATCAGTATCAGAAACAATTGTTAGATTGAGAGGAGTATTTAGAATTATCAACAACACTGTCAGTGTTACAGAAACACTTGCAAGGTTGAGAACATTGGGAAGAATTGTAAATGAATCTGTATCAGTTCAAACATTCAGAGAAAAACTTAGAGTAATTAAAAGGGTTATTAATGAGAGTGTAAGTATATCTGAAACAAGAATTAGAATTAGAGAAATCTTAAAGAGACTCAATGAATCAGTTGAATATGCTGAAACAAGAATTGCTGTCAGAGGTCTATTCAGAGTAATTAATAATTCGATAGAAACCAGTGAATCTATAATTAAATTAAGAGGTTTGTTCAGAATCATTAATGAAACTGTTAGCATATCAGAAGTTATTAAGAACTTCAAACATATAATTCCAAAGATAAATGAGACTGTTCAATATGCTGAAGCCCAATTCAAGGCAATGGGTAAGGTTTATGTAATATTAGAATCAATATCAATTCAATCATTCAGACAGAAGATAAGAGTATTACTCAGAGTTTACAATGAGAGTGTTAGTATAAGTACATCTTTGGCAAAGAATCTACAGTATGGTTTAGTAAAGATAACCAGAAATATAAGAATAAACAGAAGAAACAGATCAACCAAGACTGTAAAGAGAGATCAATCAACCAGAGTTCATAGGAGTAGTTCTGAGAAGATACATGATAGAGATAAAGACGTGAAAACTTATAAACGAGATAGGTCTATAAAAGGTGAAGACACATGAGCATGAATATGAGAGGAAGAGGAGTATCATTTACAGTGAAAGCTGGGAGTAGGGCAACACTTCAAATCACAATAAAAGATTCATCTGGGACAGCAAAGAATCTGTCAAACACAGTTACATACAATTCAGGTAAATGGAAGGTTTGGAAACCAGACGGAACATTACAAATAGATGGGGCTATCACATTTAGTGATAGAACAAACGGTATAGTTACATATGCTCTAGGAGCAACTGATGCTACAAATGCAAAGGCAGGTATATGGGAAGGAGAAGTTGAATTAAAAGACAGTAGTGGAACTATATCAGAACAAACGCAAACTTTTAATTTCACCATAGAGGAGAGTTACTAATGGCAGATTTAAAAGTAGTTGCAAGTGGAATATGTGAAGAATGTGGGCACAGTCAAAAAGATCATGAAGGTAACACAGTATGTGATGTTGAAGACTGTGATTGTACGAATATAGGTAGTTACTAACATTTATATATAGGCTTATTATATACAATACATGTTAAAATTAGATGACATAAAACATGATGTGTATTTTAGGTTTAGAAAGGCACAGCAAGAGGCAATAAAGACAGAAAGGCTTGGTGTTATACATGTATCAGATGTTATTAAACCATGTATGAGAAATGTAATCTATAAAAAAATAATGCCAGACACTGGTGTTTCAACTGAAGACACAAAGTCATTATATTTTGGTCAGATAGTACATGCTAATTCCACATTGGGAGCCCCAGAACATAACGAGATGTTTTGTGCATATAATTATGTAAAGGATAAGCCTTTAACAAGAGAAGAGGCACTTAAAATACCACCTGAAGATCCAGAACATTTAGACATTATATACGGCAGTATTGATGATTTGATTGAAAAGGATGGAAAGTGGATAATATGTGATAAGAAAACAACTGGAAGCATAGATTATTTTTCAAAGTATAACGCAAAAGCAAGTGAGTCACACGTAGACCAGATAAATAGATATAGAGTTTTACTCAAAAAATGCTATGATATAGACGCAGAATTTGGATGTGTCTTATATATATCTAATAGGATAGAAAAGGACAAAAGAGACATACCTGTTCCACATGCATTTAAATTAAAGCCAATAGAAGAAACACTAAAAGATATGGTAGAAAAGGCAAGAGTGATTAAATCTGCAATGACAGATTGTACATTGCCACAGAGAACCAGATGTTTCCTTTGTGATGGAATGTGTTCCTATGCTTCAATGTGTTTTGGAGATGATAGGAAAACATGGAAATAAGAACCATATCATCTGAGTGTAGAAAACATAATCATGTTGATTGCCCAACAGGCAGCCTTAGTATGAAATGTCAATGCATATGTCATAAAATTGTAGGAGAATAATGAAGATATTTTTCAATGGGAATAACAAAGCCCATATGGAAGCGCTAGAACAATGTAAGGTTAAGAATGTTATGCTATCATTCAAATATTCATATGCAAACATAACAAAATTTAGAAATATATTTGATGAGATATTTGTGGTGGCAGGCACAAAAACAGAGCCAGACAGATACCATGAATTATTAAAAAAACATAAAGAGAACTATGATTATGCAACACAGTTTGATGTTTACTATAATATGGATGAAACTTTGAAACATTATAAAAAAGAAAAAGACATGGGAATAGATTGGACTCTGCCTGTATTACAAGAAAACTATCTTCATCATCTATCTAAATTAAGGTTGGAGCCAAACTCATATGTCTGTTTGGGGGAGGTTCATGGAAGGGCAGAAACAGAAGACCAGATAAGAAAATTACCTGCAAATTTGAAATTTCATGGTCTTGCCAAGGGAAGATATATAACACAAACCAGACAGTTTGAGTCATTAGATACATCAGGATGGATTTCTGCAGCTATGTCAAAAAAATGTGAAATATGGAATAATAATTCTACAACAGTTATGTATTTTGGAGAGAAGGGAAAGGGAATGATTCCAATGTTGAACCATGCATGTGAAATTCATAAAGAGTTTTTAGAAATTATAGGTGTAAAAAAAGAAGACATATTAGATGGCGAGTATTATGCTTTATTAAAAGCACCATTTGCATTAAACTATATGCCTCTTTGTAAGCAATATGGCATACTAGAAGATAACTTTAATCTTTAAATACTCGTTTTGTTTACTGTTTTATATGTCTGACGAGGATATATTCAAGATAAAACCACTAGACAAACATGCCTCAAAGGTACAGCTTGATGGGAGGAAGGCATTCTCACCATTCAACTCTGCAAAACATCTAAAGACTGCAAACATACCTGCAGAATGTGATCAATGTGTATATCGTTCAATAGATGCAGGAGGAAATGGCAAGTGCCCAAAGTATGAGAAGGGAGCACTATGTGCTATAAGAAAAGATTTTGTTGCCATGATTAATCAATTAGATACTAGAGATCCAAAACATGTGAAAACCATGTTGGATATGTTAGCCAAACTATCGTTTGAGAATGTTCTTATGGCATTATATGAATCAAAGATGGATGGAAATATACCAGACAGAAACACAAAGTCAGAAGTTAACACACTTCTTAAAATTATATCTACAATAGGAGAAATATCTAATAAGATAGAGGTTAGTGAAACCACCACCCTAAACAAGAAGGGTGATATAGAGTCTATATTTAGACAGATAAAAGCAAATAAGAAGGGTGAATAATGGCAGAATACAGAGAAAACTGTACTGGGTGTGGTAGTTCAAAAGGATTTAAATGGCATTGGGGTAAAAACGATGGTCATTCAAAAGGATATTCTGAATGTTTGGGGTGTGGAAAGGAGTTTCATTAATGCCTCAACCAAAAAAAGAAATACTGTTAGAAAGGCAAAACTTTATGCAAACTGTGACTGACTGTATTCATACACCAAGTAAATTTAGTGAGATATTTTTAGATCATAAACTCTTTGATTATAATCAAAAGTATGTTGATTGTGAAGACCGATTTATAGTATATCGTAGTGGCAGACAGGTAGGTAAAACTATGTCAACTGCTGTAAAAGCAATACATTTTGCCTTCTTTGCACCACTATTATTAGAGACTGTAAAGAATGAATGTACTATAGTTATAGCAGCACCTACTCAAAATCAGGCTACAATCATGTTCGATAGGATTAGAACACTTGTAATAAATAATGATTTCTTAAAAGGATATATTGTTAGAAATACTCAGACTGAATTATGGCTTAGTTTCTTAGACAGTACAGGGGTAAGCAAAATTATTACTCGTGCAACTGGTGAAACAGGTACAGGACTTAGGGGCTATTCACCACATGTTATTATTGCAGACGAATGTTCATTTATTAAAACAGACATACTTAGAGCCTTCTTACCATCTGGTATGGCAACAAAGGCAAAGGTATGGCTTACATCAACACCGTTTAGCAAGGCAGGGTATTTCTATGAAGCATGTCAAAATTCAAAACCTACTAACCCTGACGGAATGTGGACAGAGTTTCATGTTAAAAGCATTCAAAACCCATTGATTCAAGAAGATCCCACATTCATTGAAGAAATTAAAAGGCTTACAAAAGAAGAATATATACAAGAGGTCGAGGGGCAGTTCTTGGATATTGGTGATGCACTTATTCCAAACAGTTTAATAACAGACGCTCTAAATGATAAAAGACCTAAAGGTCATGTTAGATTTTACATGGGTGTTGATGTTGCAAGAACTGGTAGAGATGAAACTGTTTTTACAATAGTAACCGTTGATGAAAATGATGCAGTTTTTGTGGAAGAGGTTATCGGAGAATCACAATCTAATGTGGTTCAGGTGGCAGGAAGAATATCAGACCTTGTAAGAGATTATAGAATAGAGACTGTGTTTATAGACGAAACTGGTCTCGGTGGTGGGCTAGTTGATCTTTGTAGGGAAAGAAGAATACCTGTTAGAGGTGTGGTTTTTTCATTGCAAGAGAAGGCAGAGATGTATAAAAATCTAAGACTTTTGTTTGAAAATCATAAAATTTCACTTAAACAGATAAACAAATTGGTATACCAACTGTCATATCTTAGACGAGAATATACAGAATCAGGTATTATGAAGATTAAATCAGATGAACATGATGATTATCCAGATAGTTTAGTATTAGCGTGTAGAGCAGTCGCTACAGGCGATAGTTGGCACGTTCTTGATGTGGGAAAAGGCATAAAAGAGGCTCTAGGTTTCGGTTAAATATAAATATGATACCGTGGTGTTTTATATATGGCTGAAGATGAAAAAACTGAGAGTAAACCAGTGTCAGATAAAGAGATAGAAGACGAAACTGACATAGTAGACGCATCAGTTGATAAAAAAAAGGTTCCTAAAAAATCAATAGGTGAGAAAATAAGAGATGGTCAAACAGATTTTAAGACTTTGAAGCAAAGATGGGATAAGAAACCTATTACTACTAACCTATATGGTATGCCAACCAAGGCATTAAAAAATATTACACGGTCATTAAGAGAAATTAAAGCAAAAGATGGGGCAGGATATGGTAATTTGGAGAGTGTTAACTCTGATCCACGCAATGTAAATAATGATTCTGAAACATATGTGGGTGCACCTGCTGAGAAAGAGCAAACTTATATACAACAAGAACAGAAATCAAATATGAGTACAAGACCAGACGCAAATAAAATAACCCATACAAAGATAGGAGACCACATAAATTACTTTGAAAATGGTATTTCTGGTAATGGTATTGTGGCAAAAATGTCGTCAAAATACATAACAATTTTTAAAGATGATGGATCATTCCATGAAATTCATATAAATGATACATTCCATATAAGTGATATACTAGTAAACAAGACTTGGAATGATATGGATATGGAAGAAAGAACACATGAATTAGTTAAAGTAAAAGCACTATCACCAAGATATTTACATAAGACTTGGGAGCAATTACCACCAGAATTAAGATCAGTTATGCAATCAGATGTTGAACATCAAGTACACGGAAGCGTTGGTGGAAACAGAGCAGGTATTTCAACAGACACACCATTTGATGCAGAAGAAGATTATGAAGGAGCAACACATAGAGATTATAAAGAACAGTTTGAATATGAAAAAGATAAACCAAGCACAGATAAAGATACTAACAAAGTAAATACTGATAAAAAAGTAGACCATATTACTGATGATAAAAGGTTTCATAAAAAAGAGATGAGAGGAGACTTCACATATACTGATAACCCACAGAATTATAAGACCAAAGGAGTTCCAGATTATAATATTAATACATGGGGAATAACATACAAGAAAAAGAACGAAGATGTTGATGAAGAATAAAAATGTTTTTGAACACATCAAGTTTATTAGAAATTAATAAAACTCTAACACTAGTAGATTTACAAAAAAAACTTAATGCTGTAGAAAAGAAAAAGGGAAGAAAAGCAATAACTGCACATCGAAAAAGAAGAAGAAGAGACACTGGTGGAGAACTTTCTGCTAAAGAAATAAGAGCAAGAAAAATACAGGAAGGAACAGGATCTAGTACACCAAGTAAAGCACCTACTGGAGCACCAACAGGCAAATTTGAATTAACAGGAAACGCAGCAGCCGTACATGATTTATCAAACCCATACAAGAAAACAAAGAAACCAAAAGGTAAAGAAAGAACCCCAGTTAAGCAACAGTATGATAAACCATTAAGACAAAGTGCAAGAAAGAGAATGACAAAGCTTGCATTACAAGCATTACGAAATCGAGACGGATCTTATAAAAAAGAAACAGTTAGAGAACCAATAAATACAGACTCAACAAGACAATTAACAGCAGCACAACGACAAGCACATGCAAGTCATGCAGCTTCATCATATTTAAGAGAAGGTAAAGATTTATCTGGTGTGTCTTTGAACACATCTGTACCTCCCCAAGGTAAAGGTAAAAAATATGGTGCAACAGGAAAGTCTAAAAAAGGAAAGGGTGGTAAAGTAAGGAATGAGCCAAGCAGAGTTAATGCTAGAGCAAAACCACATCAACCTGCAAAAAATTCTAAACAGATTGCACGAGATATAAGAGACATAACAGCAGGCAGAGTTCCTAAAAGAATTCAAGATAAAATGGATAAAAAGTTCAAACCAAAAAAACCAAGAACATGGAAAAGAGGACAACAAGGTAAAATTGAAAGAGGTGATGGCAATGTTCCTGCTTCAGCAGGACAGACATCTAATATATCTAGTAAGAAGGTAAGGGGATCAACAACTACAACAGGAGGAAATCAATTCCGTGGATTTCTAGGTCGAAAGGATGCAGCTAATGATCTTATAGAACAGGTTAATGATTTAAAGAAAGTATATTTATCTGAGTTTAAACCTAGAAAAACTGACCCAGCTATGCAGCCTGACAAGATACGTCAAAACCAAGGTGTTGGTTCTAAAGAAGCACCAAACAAAGTTGGTGCACCAAACCCAGTAAAGATAAATGAGATAGTAGAAAATTATAAGAGAAGACAGAGTGGAAAAGGCAGACCAAAACAAGGCATAATAAATCGGAAAGATCTTGATTCATATTGGAAGAAGCAGGGGTATAAAGATAGCAAGGATCCAGAATTAGAAGAAACTGAACGTGGTTCAGTAAGAACTTACAGCACACCTCCACCATCAAAGGGAAGTGCAAGTAGAATAATAGGACGTAAGTTAGGAGAAGGTTCACAAGCAGGTCAACAAGAAATATCATCTGATAAACCAAGTAAAGTAAATCAAATAGCAGTAGATGCTGCTAGAAGAAATGCAGCCAAAAGGAAAGAGCGTCAACAAGCACAGGGTAAAACTGATAGGAAAAGACGTGGTGTTAATGCTGAGTCTTCATCTGAAGAATCAAAACGACTTAAAGAGGAATTTGAAAAGCATAAATTAGATAGTGCTGCAGGACACTCTGGTGCTATGGGTGTAAAACAAAATACAAAAAAGAGAGGTAGAAAACGAAAGGAAACGTTACCAAAGAAGAGAAAAGTACCATTGGGTGCACTAGGTAAAACTTATAAAGGATCTATATCAAACAATAACATGGTACTTTCACTTGATGAAATACGTGGGATATATAAAGGTCTAGCTGTTAGAAAGACAGAAGGAGACCAGACAGCAGAAGGACAAGCAACACAGGCAAGAGCACAAAGTGGAGTTAAGACTCAGATAAGAACAAGAAAAAACCCAGATAAAATTAGAGATAAAATAACAGAGGTTAAAACACCTAAATCATCAGCAATACATTCCAACAGATTAGGATTTGCATCTGATTTACGAAGACATGCAAAAAGCATTGAAAATCTTGAAGACAATATTGGATTAATGGCAACATTATACAAAGCCCATTATGAAGCAGGCATTATTTAAAGGCATAACGCTTAAATATTAGGTTTATAAATCATATTCATGAGACGCGACGAGCGTAAAAAATGTATTCAATGTGGTGAAGACTTGCCATATAGATATAAAGGCAGACAAAAAATTTACTGCTCTGACCTGTGTCGTAAAAATTATAGACGTACTAATGAAGCAAGTACATAATAAAAAATTGGTGTAGATTAGACGTTATTTTTTCTAGGATATGTTTCGTGTGGGTTTTCATTTCCTGCTTCAACATTTTTAAATGCAGATAACATTCTATGAAAAACAACAGAGTCACTCTCATACATATCACCATTTTTAGTTTTTTTAACTAACTTAGCAAACCGTCTAAAATCATCTTTGTCTACCCACGATATACATATTGTTGTATGTGAGTTTCCGATCTTTCGTTTAACCATACTATTAGATTTATAATTTAATATATAAGTCTTTTGATTGGTTGTCAGATACATTTATATTACGAACTATGTGTTAAAACACATGTCAAAAAACATAGTAATTTGTTCAATGTTATTTGCATGTGCTTTGTTAGTAATACCACAAGCATTTGCAGAGACACACGAAATACAAGTTTCTGACAGTGGTTTTAGCCAGACAGCACTAACCATTAATAGTGGGGATGTTGTTGTATTCTCTAATACACATGTAGCATGGGATAGTTTAGAACCACACTGTATAAGTGATCCATTCGCACAGCCATACACTGAGATGAGCTGTTGGATTATTGATGGAAGTGACCCAACAAGGTCATATGAACTATCAGAAAGTCAAACCTTTTATGATAGATATTTTCCTGAATTTACTCCAATCGTTGTGACTGTAAATGGTCAATCTACCTCAACCACATATGATGTGGAAACAGAGGACATAGATTCAGCACCAGAATACACAGGCACAATAAATGAATCAGTATTACAGGCAGATCTAGCAGAGATAACATTAGACTTGACTAATGCTCTTGAAACTATTGGAACATTACAGTCCCAATTAGTTCAAAAGGATAATCAAATAGTCTCACTACAAAATGAGATTGTTGGTTTAGAAAATCAGGTAGTAGATGTTACACCATACACAAATCAGATAACTTCATTGACTGCAGAACGAGATCAATGGAAACAGACTGCTGAGAGTTGGTATGCTATAGCACTAGAACAGGTCAGAATAATGGTTGAAGTCTTAGGACTTTAATCCAACCCTTTTTTATTTATCTCAAAATAATATGGTTTAGTCCCATGAAATCCACCAAACCCATCTTCAGTATATAGTTTTATCAACATCTCTTTATCTATATCTTGAATTTCATATGAAATATTATTATCAAATGGATCTAATGTTGGATACATTAAACTTGGTATGTTTAGAGGACTTCTCGGATCAGCAACATAATGCCCAATGCCTAATGCATGACCGAACTCATGCATTATTATGGTCTGTATTGTGTCAGAAGGTAGGGGTAATTGTGTCATCTCCACCTTAAAACTTTGATCGTTATCATCACATCCTAAACAAAGAGTAATTGATGGGGTTGCTTTTGGAGAGTGCATATATGATAAAACATATGCATATTGATGGCTTGATTTTGAGAAATCAAATGCAGTAAAACCAAGTGCCTTCTTATTTTTTGTTCCTTCTTCACCTGTATTATGATGTCTGTATTCTATGAATATATTACACTGTTTGTAATCTTCTGGGTACTTGTCAAAGTGTTCTTCATGAGGATGATATTCTATTGGCATAAACCAATTACCACCAGTCATATGTTTCATTTCATTCTGCCAATTTAGTACAGAGTTTAATGTTATATCTAAAACTTCTTCATGAAACCTTTCTTGCAGGTCAGGCTCAGGTTCCATTACACATACACGTGGGTTATCATTATGAATAAATCTTATAACTTCAAACTTATCTGCGAACACATTATTCAAAGAGAAGAATAATACCAAAGATAATATTAATACTAACCACATTACTTTTTCAACAGAGTCCATACCTTTTTCATTCCTACAAGAATAAAAAGATTTATATTATACATGCTTTTATATAACTCATGGGTACCAAGATAAAAGCAAAGTATGATGGGGCTTGTAAGTTCTGTGGTGAAGAATGGATAGTTGGAGACGATCTATACTATCAGAAAAATCCAAAGGCTATATGCTCTGATGAACCTTGTTTCAATCAGCAAGGTGGGGTTGTGAAGTCATTCACATATAAGAAAGACGATGTTATTATTACTAAGATACCAGACATAGATGTTGGAGACAGTGTTAAACAGGTGGCAGAAATGTTACAGCAATATGTAGTAGTTGCACATCATTTAACAAAATCAATGTATCCAGAACTAGATGTTAACACACATACATTTGGACAGATACGTTCTAAAATAATAGATCAGTTACAATATGCAACATTCTTATCAAGATCAGGTCAAGATTAGGTAATTTTTTTGCAAAGCCAGAAGCAGTCTTTAATTGAATCAGCTATAAATGTTGGTACAGGTGCAGTAATTGCATTCATTTTAAATCTATATTTATTACCACACTTCATAGATGATATTGCAAATCAGGTAATGACAACTGCAATATTAATAGGAGTTATTTATACAGCAGTGTCTATGTTAAGGAGTTATTTATTCAGAAGATGCTTTAATAAAATTGAAAATAATAAGGTTTATATTAGAAACACTCCTATATAATTTAATGAACGTGAGTGAAGTATTAGATTCTGACGGATCACAGTTTGAAGATTCTGAACAACTACATGTTGGCGACAAAATCACCATCCAAAAATTCAATGTCAAATTTGTTGAGGGTGTGGGTGCTAACGTAGCAGAAATCAAAACTACTGAAGGAGCAAGACATTCATTTGGTAAAACCGTTGTTGGTCAAGCCAAGAGTCCTTGGTGGAATGAGAAATTAGAACTCTGCTTAGAGAAAGACGCATCAGATGGTCTTGATGCTTGGGTTGTTGAGAAGACAGCCGAAGGAACAGGAAGACCTATGCTTGCACTATCAGCTTATCCTCCAAAGTCTAACAAGACTTTAGACGCCTAAGCCTTCTTTTCTTTTTATTAGCAAGACTTATATTTAACAACATTATATATTTTTTAATGAAGATAATTTTTACAACTAAAAATATTGATAGAAAACTATATGAAAAATTAACTCTTAAATATATCTATGAACATTATTACCCTACAGATTATGGCAGATATATTGAACAAGATAAATGGACAATAGAAATCAAACCAACAACCGACTATGATACATCATTCTATGCAAACGATAGTAGGGCAGAAGAACTAGACTTCAGTATACCACATGGTGTTACAGGTAAAGGAAATATTATTTGTTATGTAACAGACAGCACAAACAGTTTAATTTTATTACAAAATATGTCAGTAATATGTCATGAATTAGCACATATGATACTTCAAATATACTATCCAGATAAGGTAGTTCAGATGAGACATAATGATTTTCATGGTAAGGCAGGAGATTTGAGAAAGTTCTTTAGTTGTGAAGTACATGATAGGGTTGCTGAAGGAAGGGTAAGACAGTTTGAATACAAGTTATCAAGGTGGCGTAAACTAAAATTTATAGGTGTTGATATTGAGAACTTGTGTAACACAAGAGAAATGTGTAATATGGGAAACGCAGACTATGGCAGATAAACAATGCAATAAGTGTGGAAAGAGGGGTCTTTCTTGGGACAAAGACTTTCATAAACTTACTAATAAATGGAAGCTAGAAAGCCACAGGAGATCTGATGGTAAGTGGTGTAATAAAGTACCAGAGAAAATTATGCCTACAAGAAATAAAGATATAATATTATGTGAGTTATGTAATGGCACAAGCTTTGGATTATGTAGAGGTAAGGAAGAATATAATTATCATAAAACACTTTATCATCCTAACGGAGAAGTTTTAACTGAGTTAGATTGGCACATGAAACATTCTAATGAGAAGCCTGACAAAAATTGGTCTTGCGATCCTCACTATGAACTATACGTGAGGAAAAACTAACATTTATATTTGGGTATATTGTGAGATAGATATGGTGAAATTAAAAGGCAGAAGTAAATCTTCAAAAAGTATATTGGTTAATTCAGACCTTCATGTAGGTTCAAGCACAGCAGTGTGTAGTCAAGAGCCTTATGTTTCAGAGATTGATACTGTAATTAAACCAAACAAACTTCAACTTGAATTAAATAATGCATGGTATGATGTCATTGATGACTTACATCAGAAACCAAATCTATTAGTAATAAATGGCGAGCCAATGGATGGAGCTAATAAAAAACAATTAGGACAACAGTCTTGGACTACAAATATTGAAGATCAGATGAGAGATTCTGAAAAACTGATTAATGATATACCATATGATGAACTAATGTTTGTAAGGGGTAGTGGATATCATGTTCAAGTAGACGGTACTAATTTTGAAGAGGTAATGGCTAACAGAATGGGAGCTATGAGATACAAAGCATATGGTGGTCAAGGAGCAACTGATTATTATGCATTTGTAGATATTAATGGTAAGATGTTTAACTTTTCACATCATGTAGGATTTAACAAGTGGGCAGCATATAGAACCACAGCCATAGCAAGAGAGTTAGCAGGAATGCATTTTGAAAAGGATAAACTACACCCTGCAGATGTTATAGTTAGAAGTCATGTTCATTACTTTGTTCATGTTGAATTTGTAAACACACATGGTGTATCAACACCTGCTTGGAAGTTCCCAGACGCACACTTATTTAGAGGTGGAGTGGCAGGAACCACACCAGATATAGGTTCGGTTGAGTTTATAATAGAATCAAACGGTGATATAATAGTTAAAAAACATATTGCAAAACTAGATATAAAACCATTGGTGAGACATGTATGAAAGCAAAATATCATGTTGACTTAGAAGAAATACCTAGACCAAAGAAACATGAAGAGGTTATATATAATCACATCTGTAAGTCTAAAGATGGACTAATGAATACGGAGTTAGTAAAATTGACAGGTTTTGGATCAAGAAGAATCAGAGAGGTAACATTATATTTAAAAACAATTAAAAAAATTAAAGTAAAATACTGTAGATGTAATCACTCTCCAATATATTATAAGTTATAAATCAATTTATATTTCTTTAACACAAAAGTTTATATTATGTCATAGTTTAAAGGTCTTATGTTTATCAAGATTTCATGGAAAAACAGTAAAGGCGAGGCACTTAATGCATATGTTGAGTCAACTAAAGTTCAGGGATTTATAAATACATTCGTGGAAAGGGGTGTAGAACCATCACTAACCATGCCAGAATCAGTAGTACAGAGCCAAGTAAAAGTTCTTACTCTCTCTTAATTTTTTTCCAATACATTTATATTTGGAAACATTTATTATAAATTATGCAATTTAATGTTGGAATAAAATCAATTTCTATAAGTGCTCATGCAAAAGATGTTTTTGAAGAGCTTGAAAAGATACGCCCAAAACATATATCATTCAGTCTTATGTTAGCAATAGCAGCAGATGAATATGTTAAACAAAACAAAAAAGGATTGGTAAAGATGGACGATTTTGTTTCAGAAAATACCTCAAAACTTCCTCCAAAGTTTGATTGTGATATTCAAAAATGGATTTCTTTTATACAACAGTTAGATGTTAGTGAGTTTAAAGATGTACAAGCTAGGTTATTACAGATTCAAAATATTGTAGATAAAAGGTGTGGCATGTGATAGAATATACAAAGTCTGCTGTGTTAGATGCACTGTGGAATGATGATGGTGATGGAATTTTACAGAAGAGAAAATACTCTGACATAATTGATGTTTTAAGACCAGATAGTACCTTCTCAGTAAATGTTTTAGAAGATAATGTTTATGAGTATTTTACTATGGAAAAAGATGACTTTAAAAACATGGTTAAGGATGCTGTTTTCAAATCACTTACATCTAAATATGGTAGTGAGTTTGATGTGAGAAATGTATTTAGAAATTTGAAAATTAATCTAGTGAGTAATGATGTAATAAAAATGCATGATTTAAATGCAAGAGAACATGAGCAGGCAATAGTAACATTTGACTGTGAAATTATAGCAGTAGAAAGAGAGAAAACCTATGTAAAAAAATGTGTTGGAACTTGTCCTGTTTGTTACAAATCTGAGGACATAGAGGCAAATTATGATAGAGATATTGAACATAGTTATTGTGGTAATCTAAGATGTAAAAGATCTAAGCTTCAAATAAGTAAAACAGGATTAGTTACAGACAATTTACAATATGTATATCTACAAGAATTATTATCTGATTCAGTAAAAAGTTCTCCTGTAATAATGAGGGGTATTGCTTTAGATGAATTATCAGGTAAAATACACGTTGGTCAAAAAAAGAGAATTGTTGGCATGTATAAATCTGTAATAAATACAAAGTCAAAAGAAAATAATGTAAATGAGATAGTTATAGAAATTGTATCAGTTAGTGATTTAGAAGAAACCACACCAACGACACTCTCTGACCAAGAACTGGATATGTTGAAGTCAGAATCAAAAAATGAAGGATTTATTAATAAAATAATTACAAGTTTTGCTCCCATAATAATAGGATATAATGATATTAAATTTTCAATACTATTGATGTTAGCTGGTGGGTTCTCATTGTCAAAAAGAAGTGACATTAACATATTACTTGTTGGGGATCCATCTCTTGCAAAGTCAGAATTATTAAAAGAGTGTGATAATGTGTCATCAAAATCAATGTACACATCTGGAAAAGGCTCTTCTGCTGCAGGACTAACTATTGGTTTGGTAAAAATGGATAATGGTAGTTTTGTTGCACAGGCAGGTGTATTGCCATTATGTGATGGTGGTCATGCATGTATAGATGAATTTGACAAAATGAATTCAAATGATAGAAGTTCAATGCATGAAGGAATGGAGCAGCAAACTGTTTCTATAGCCAAAGCAGGGTTTAGGATGACTTTGGAAGCTAAGACATCAATATTGGCTGCAGCAAATCCAAAATATGGTAAATATGACAATTCCATGTCTTTAATTGATAATATAGATATTCCTGTACCACTGGTTTCAAGATTTGACTTAATTTGGTTATTGAGAGATACTGTTAATATAATTGAAGATGATAAAAAAGCAAATCATGTATTAGATACATTTACAGGTCATAATGCAGAAGACGATGCATTTTTAGATAGAAAAAGACTATCTGCATATATTAACCATGTTAAAAAATTAGAGCCACAAATAACTGATGAGGCAAAGAAAAGATTAGTAACAATTTATAGAAACATGCGTTCGTTGTCAACAAAAGATGATTCATTAGCAGTTGGTGTAAGACAGTTAGAAGCATTAGCTAGAATGTCAACAGCATATGCAAAATTAATGTTTAAAGAAAAAGTTGATGTAGATGATGTTACAGTTGTAGAAAGTTTGTTAAAGAGAATGTTTGGTTCATTAGGACTAGAAATGGATTCAGGTTTTAGTCAAACATCACTGTTAATAGGAAAGAAAGAAACAAAAGAACAGACTGCAAATAGGATATGGAAGGAGTGTGAAGATAGTGATGGCTTAGTCAAATATAACAAGTTTATTGTCAAATTAGCAGACTCAGACATGTTCGATGATGCTACATCTAAAGTATTGTTTGCAAAGTGGGAATCATCATGTTTAATAAAACAAAAAGGGGACGGAGTATGGCAAAAAAATTAAAGGATAAGGTATTTATTGACAAAGAGTCTAAAGAAGATATGGAAAACGACTGTTCACAAAATCCTGAAAGGCAGGTAGGATTATTAGAAGAAGAATTAGATTTATCAGTTGATCAGTTAGAAGGTGTTGGTGCAGTTACCAAAAAGAAATTAGAGTCGTTTGGAGTTAAAAACATAGTAGATATATGTGTTCGTGGAGGAAAGGAACTTCAACAAATAACAGGTGTAGATAAAGCAAAAACTAACAATTGGGTTTTTCAATGTCAAAAAATATTAGAAGATAATGATCTTATAAGAAAATCAGACATGAGTGTAAATGAATTGATGAAATATCAGCAAAATTACCCACGACTAGCAACTAAATGTGCAGAAGTAGATGAGTTGTTTGGTGGTGGTGTAATACCAGAAGCTGTTTATGAAGTATATGGTGAGTTTGGTTCAGGTAAAACACAGTTTTGTTTATCATTAACAGCAGAAGCATTAGCAAAAGATATGAAGGTTATTTGGCTTGACTGTGAAGACACATTTAGACCAACCAGACTTAAAGAAATATTATTGTCTAGAGAATTAGTTACAGAGGATGACATTGAATCAAAATTAGAAAACATGAGATATTTCCATACACCAAACTCGGAGCAATTAATGGGAACAGTTAATGCATTATCTGAATTAATGTGGGAGCAAAAACCAAGATTGTTGATATTAGACGGTGCAATAGGTCAGTTTAGAGAAGAATATCTTGGAAGAGGAACACTAGCTGAGCGTCAAAACCAGTTAGCACGACTTATGACTCATATTAAAAACATTTCTTATTATTTTAGATGTACTGTAGTATTTACTAATCAGGTTCAATCTGATCCTGCTGTAATGTTTGGTGATCCAATAAAACCAATAGGTGGTAATATTGTTGGTCATGCAAGTACATATAGAGTATATTTCAAAAAATCAGGAAAGAAAAGATTAGCTAGAATGATAGATAGTCCAGAACATGCAATGAAAGATGCATCATATTGTCTGAATCAAAACGGTATAGATAATGTAGAAGAATAGGGGGGGCTAGACTTCGGTCATATCCAAAGCCGAACAGAGCTTGTTTGCTCGCATTGATGCCCAACCTTTAATAATCATTTACTTGTAGTTTATATATGAATAACAGACAGCGAATGAGAGCTTCTAATAGAAAAGCAGTTCTTTGGCTACTTAAAAATGGTTATGACGAGATATGGTTAAAGCCACATACAAAACGTTCAGATTTGGTTTATACTGTAGGTGAATGGTACAGAGCATTAGATTTATGGAATCTTTTTGACGGTATTTGTTTTGATAAGGATGAGAACATAATAATGATTCAAATAAAGACAAATGCATGGGCAAAAGAAGCACCAATCAAGTCATTTGTAGAAACACACAAAAACATAATTGCCATATCAATAAATGTAAAAAAGATGAAAGACAACAAGTGGGTCGTATATACACGTGAATACAAACAGTAATATATTAAGAATAATTTATAATATCATGCACAAAGATAAAAACGGTAATTTTATTGGAATTGGTGAGGATAGCACATTTGAAATACTTAAAGAAATGTATCCTAACAAAGAAATAAAAAGGCAGGTTAAACTAACTTCTCTATTAAGTCAAGACTGGATTGACGACTTGGGGGAAATTCAAAGAAAAGAAACTTTGGATTTGGTCATTTATGACGATCCAATAATAGTTGTCAGGGTTCAAGACAAGCATCATACAGGAGCAATAACTGCTGCACGTGATGTGATTCAGAAGGCTACACTAGAATGGAATGACTGCATTGTTGTTGATTTATTTCACTATGAATGTAAAAACCTAATGAAAGAGCGTGTTAATAGCGATAGCCGAAGAGAAATTTTATTGGCTTTTAGATCGGAAGGTGTGGTGCCTAACCTTTGAAATTATGGCTAAAGTCACGGTTATAATTGGAATACATTCTAGCAAGTCAACCCCATAAAGCAAAAAGTCGGTTATTGGGTGATATCCAAACAAGCCTACATTTCCATCAAAAAAGCACTCTGCTGCTGATATCGTATGTGGTATTTGTAAGTACAGAATGAAGGCTGTTATGCCTAGACTCTCTGTTATATGTCTCTCGTACCAGTCGAAAAATCCCATGATTATAATCGTAATACACATATATTAAGTGTTTCTAAAATAAGGGAGAGCTAAAATGAGAGTAGACTTTAAAGTAGAAAAAAATGAACTGCGTGGGGTATATTACTCCGAAACTGATAGATGTTTGGTTTATTTACCAATGCATGAAGATATTGAGGATATTTATAAAACTATGACACATGAGGTTTTTCATGCCTGTTTTGATAAAGCTGGTGAAGCTGATGATATGGATGAGGATCAAGAAGAGAAGCTTATTTATAACCTGCAATGGGCTGAATTTAATTTAATTTAAAACAGTTACTTTAACTTTCTTTTTAATTATTTTTACTGCAACACGTCTTTTTGCTGCACGCATTTTCTCTCTTTTGTTTCGTCTTTTCTTTTGTTCTGGACAGTTTTGACCACAGAAATATTGACCAAGACCACCATTCCATGCAACATCATTCTGATTTATTATTGCATGACATCCCTTACAATACCATTGTCTAGATCCACCACTATATCTTTTACAATTCATGCAAAATCTAAATGCCTTAATTCCTTGCTGTTGTCTTTTTAGTCCATATTCGTCTATATTATTATCACAACCAATCTGAATACATTTATGGTTTACTTTAAAGTCTTTTGGAAGATTAATTCTTGCCATTTTTTGACTCCATTTCGCTTATTATGACCTGCACATCATCATAACACTTAGTACATAGATCAAGTTTATCTATTTTTACTTTAACATCATCAGTTGTTAAGCATATATGACATATCATACTATCCATAATAAATCACCTAATATAAGCGTTGCTTTGGTTGTGTACAACTACATTTCCTCCCACATAATTTTAGAAAGAAGCATTTCCTCTCTCATATCTTCTACTATATCTTTTACTTTTTTCATGTCTAAACTTCTACATCTATGTTTTACAATATGTGAAATAAAACTCTCAATCTCATGAGGTTCTATCAAACCAATAGTTGAAGAAAAGTGATAAACAAACCTTTCTTTATCACTCAGTACCAATTGTACTCCTGATCTGTTTCAAAACAAAAGCAACTGAAACAGTTACCATTAAGTTCATCACTCAATCTTTCTTCCTTTTTGGATATTTCAAACTCACATGTTTTACACAGTGGTTCTTTTTTTGGTTTTTTGTCTCCAAACTGTGTCCATAGTTCATAGTGGTTTTTATACACACTAATGAATTTCTTTTCTGACACCTCATCTACATTTTCTCCAAGTTTATCAATATCTTGTTCAGATATTCTATGCATTGGTATCCAGATGTATTGCATGTCTTTGAGTTTTGAAACCATTTTCTTCTTTTCTCGTGCTTCTATTGGCACATATGTCTCTTCCTCCATAACATCACCTCCATTGTCTGTTTGTGGGAAAAAATTTATTCCTGTCTTCATTATCATTTTATTTCATCTCATGTTTAAAGGCTTGCTTGTTAACCTCTATGTTTATTATTGTATATTTTCTAAACAATGCAAACATCGCTGTCTTTATAGTGTCAGATAGTTCGTGTGGTGTTAGACCATATTCTTCTGCAACTCTGGAAAGAAATATTTCTATATCCATTGACGCAGGTAGACAACAACCATCTAATGTTCTCTCACTTAGAGGTTCATGTGTATATTCTAATAACATTTTAAGAAACTGTTGTTCTTCAGTTGTTAGTTCTCGTTTCAAAGTTACCTTTGATAAATCTGGATCAAAGTCTGGTTTTTTACCTTTACCCTTGAACATTATTTTCTCATCACCCTTATTATTTCTTTTTTCATCTTATTCATTAGTAACGTCTCCACTTCTCTCATACTATTACAACTTATAAACTTGTTCTTTAGTATGTTACCTAGCATGTCTCCATAACCAACGCCTACTACAAGTATGTTTGGTGTTTTTCTTGAGGCTATTTTAAACTGTTTTATTGTTTCTCGTATTACTGTATTTATACTCATTTTTTTACCATTTTGATAATAGCATGGATATCCATCTGTTAATAATATCAATAGTTTTCTTTTACCTTTCATGGTTGATAATAGTTCTGAGCCAACACGAAAACCAACATGTGTTGGGGTGTATCCATGTGTTTGTTGATCTAAATATTCCAAGTCATTCATATTATTATATTTTCTAAGTCTAATATCTCCATGAACATTAGAAGTCCATGTTATACATTTTAAATCAATATTATCTACACCATCTATTGCTTTGTAAATAGTAGCACATATCTTTTTTACCACTTCGTCATTTCTTCCCCTCATACTACCAGATCCATCTATACTTAATACCACACTTAATCCATAGCTTTTAGATGTATCTGTGAAACATTCACCATGTCCTCTAGATTTCATGTTTATATACTCTTCTATGTCTAAGTCATATCCATCAGATGATACTGTTTCTTTTTCTTTTTCTTTAAATGCCCTAAACATTCCTTTCATGTGTGAAACCCAACGTGAGTTTATTTCTATTGGTATCTTTTGTTTTCTCTTTGATATTGCTTCTATTTTTGTTCTGGTGGTCTGTACTTTGCTAGCATTTTCAGAAGAAAGTTTGCTTTTTATATCTTCTACTGTATTTTTTCCATCTTCTTCTAAACGTTCAAGCTCTTCTTCATAGTCATCTGAATGTAATTCTTCTTTGCTATATGATCTTGAAAAGTCAACATCGTTTTTAAGGTACTCATTACGAATTTTTCTATTATCTTGCATTTTATTTCCTTTATCTGCTTTCATTAATCTGTTTAACTTAGAGTTATGTTTTACTTTTTCCAAGGATTTATTAGATATTTCTACCTTTTCATCAGTAGTACGTTCATATGATGGCTTGGCATTTGTTAATTCATTATATTCTTGTTGACATTTTTCCACCTTGCTTTGTTCACTCATACATTTTTTTATAACTTCATCAAGATATGGTTTTATTTTATAAAGTATTATTATTGACGCCTGTCTTTCCTTTCCTTCAACATCATGCACGTATTTTGCTAGGTCTTTATATTTTGAAGATTCTACAATATCAGTTCTAAAGAATCTTTCAGATAATAATACTGCTGATGGTGTATCTTCTATTAGACCACGTTTCAATTCATGTAGTTTTTTACCTAATGCTCTACGTGTTTTTATAAAGTCATTTTTAACACCAAGATATATTCTACCCCATAATGATTCTATTCTTTGATCTTCTATAATATTATAAGCCTCCAAGTAAATTTTTTCTGCAATTTGTACTGATATGGTGTCTTTCTCTGTCTTTTTCCATGCTTCAGACCATAATTTTATTGTTTTAAATGTTCTTGCGTCAAACGAATTAAATAATAAGTGAGCTAATTCATGATTTATTGCCACATTTCCACTAATACCAACTACTTTTGGGTTTGCTTTTGTTATTCTAAATCCATGTTCTGTTTGTTCAGCATAATTCATACCTTTCAAATATCTTATACCTATTGGTTTACCTATAACTCTACTAACTATGCCAATTTTTTTAACATCATATTCTTTTTCTGGTAACAAATCTTTTGATGTTAATGTTACATCTGTTAGTTTTGTGGGCTTCACCATAATGTTTTCTCCATAATATAAGTATCATTCCGTACCTTATAAGTCTTTAAGGATTCATTAAACGCCGTTATACTCATTTCGATTCCTCCTCATCAAGACAATACCACACACCATTTACTTTGACTTGTTCATGCCAATAGTGTTCACAGTGTTTTTTCATTTAGATTCCTTCCTCGCTCGCTTGTGTACAACTGAATGACGGTTCATTGTTAAACCACGCTTGGTTCTTGCTACTAACTCTTTATTAATTATACATAGAAATTGATACTGCATATCTAATGCGTCGTACAACTTAGACTTTTTAAATATACCTTTATTCCTTAAACCATTTAGTTTTTCTATATTATTATATATCATATCTTGTTTAGAAAACAGGTCTTTGTCTGTAAACAACGTTGCGTCGTAATCTACTTCTATTAGTTTTCTACGCTTCACATGCTTTTTTCTATACTTTGGTTTATGTTTCATAATCATAAAGGGGGATGGAGTTAGACGCTCACTCCAAATATTTCACTAATCTGTTTCTTGATTAGCTCTCTCTGTGTAATGTCGCTGAACTTACACAGTACTGTATTCTTTAAGCTTCTTTCGAGAGGGTGTTTCATGGTACTATCTGACCACATTCTGTAACAATCAGCAAACTGTGCTAAATCTCTTGGACTTAGTGAGTAATCAACATCACTATTCATTCTCAAGTTATGTATGTTTTGACATAGTGTTAGCATTGGTTCAACAACAGTATCTGTTGGAACATCAGACCAATTCACAATTCTTTTCAATTGCTCCGAGTTTGGATAATCCCAAATTGCTCCCATAAATCTACTGCGTGAATCTTCTGTTATTGTATTCACACCTGCATATGTGCTTGGGTTTATTGTAGCAATAACAGCTAACTTACAGTCTGGTTTTAGTCTGTATGTTTTACCATTGGCTACTATACTCTTTCTTCCGTCTGTTACCGAGTTTGTTACTTTCTGCATTTCGTGTGTCATTGCGTTGTATTCATCTTCGTAAAGAAGTCCAATACCAAAATGATTAGCGACTTCTATCGCTGTTGGTAATGCTCCTAATTGGAAGTAACTACCATACTCATTAATCTGGGGTCTTCCGATTAAATCACCTATCTTTGTTCCATCAGAACAATTCAAAGATACTATAGGAATCTTATGTTTGTGACATATATTGCCAACTAACTGTGTTTTACCTAAGCCTTTGTCCCCTTCTATGAGATAGTTAAGACCATTTAGTATAAAGTATTCAAGTTCTTGAGCTTCATCTGTTAGCTCTATATACTCTACACCCCATTTGACAGGAAGGTATGAATCAAAGTCTATATCTGCTGTTGGTACTTTGTACACCTTCTGGTTTAACTTTGGTATTTCTTCTGTTGATGTCTGCAATGACTTGATGTAATCAAGCTTGTCGTCTTTTGTTTCGTTATTTAATCCGTTCATCTAAATCTACACCTCAAATATCGTAGTATGCTTTGGGTGATATAAATCCATTCAGCCATTCTAACAAACTCCAATTGAATCCACAGCCACTATATGCGTTAGTTCATGACCGTCTGTAGCCGTATGTACATAATATTCAGGTTCATTCTTTATCATTTCTTCATCACATTCAGGGTTTATTGTTTCTTTAAAGTTTAATTTCTCTGCTTCCTTTTCAGCTACATTACACGCTAAAAGTGCCAGATTATCTTCTGTCTTTTCGTCAAGATTGCTTGGGACTTTAACTTCTACTTCAATAACTCTACGCAACACTTGTGTTGCAGGAATAGTTTGTTCCACTTGAACTCTGTAATACCTATATTCAGTCATTTTTTTTCTCCATACTATAAGTATGATTCCGTGACATATAAGTCTTTGAGGTTTCATTAAACGCTGTTATATTATTCAAGTTGCATATCTCTCCATGTATCATAATCGTCACAATCTGGTTCATAATCATCTGTGAATTCCTTACATTCACAATCTTCAACCATACAATGTTCATCATTATTTTGATCTTCATGATCTATTAATGCATGACCACATCCACATAGTGTGTCTTCATCAATAGCCATTCCACCAGAATTATCACACATTGCGTCTGTTACACCACAAGGTAAGTTCGAGCTCATTTCGATTCCTCCTTCAAGTTTTCTATACAACTAATACA
>CEVQ01140930.1_pt1 | contig 26149 bp, 27 predicted proteins | sample 356551 | NCBI WGS metagenome assembly CEVQ01 (sample SAMEA2623756, study PRJEB7988) | marine metagenome | biome: marine biome (ENVO:00000447); feature: mesopelagic zone (ENVO:00000213); material: "saline water (ENVO:00002010), including plankton (ENVO:xxxxxxxx)" | depth 250 m | reverse complement strand
TTTTTTATCTTATTGATATCGCAATATTATTTGTGGGGATACCTCAGGGTCAGAGTACTTTTTTAGTAATGTACTCTGACCCCAATTATTCGGTGTTAAGCTGACAAATCTCGTGTAATGCTGACGGGTCGTCGACACTGAGATAAAGTGTGTCCATCGGCTCAATAAAAGTCGCTAAACCCGAGTAATACTTTTGTTCTGACACAAAGGTAAGCTTAACGTTTGCGTTGCCTCTACCGAAATGGAACTGTTCTTTTGTTGAAGCAGCCGTCCAACTGCCTGTTTCTACTTGTTTAATATTGGAAAGTGGAATAACAGTCATTCCCCACCACGAATTATTCACCATAAGCTTATCTTTTATAAGGTAAACAGAGTAATGCTTGCTGACTCTGTAGTTAGCAATAAACATCACTATGAGGTAAAAAACCAAGGTTGCCACCACAATGGCAACCGTTTCACTCCAAAGTGCTATGGCGAGATAACTTGCATACGTCGCAACTACAAGCGCTACACAAACCAGTGACACATGCCACCACTGTGCGGACCATAAATGCAGATTGGCTATGGCGGGAACATGGTTTTTACTAAAACGAGGTATGGCGTAGTACCAACTGGCGGGCTCATGAGCAAACATAAGTGCCAACTCTAACTTCTTTGCTTCTTTCGACCCTTTTTCATAAATGTTATCGCCTTCATATTGTTCCAGCATGTGAATTCGCGGATCGCCAGAGAGCTTTCGAGCCCCCCACAACGCTTTAACTATCGTTACCAGAAGGAGAATTTCTATCACCATCAATACGGCAATAATCGGATATTTAAGATAGGTAATGAATTCAAAGTAATAGGCTAACTGCTCTGGATAGTTATAGCGTCCGACCAAACTACTTAAAGAAAGAACTAACAATAATTTCCACAGCGCCTGTTTGCCAATTCGAATGATCCAGAAATAGTAAAGTACAGGCAAAAAGACAAAATATGCCAACGTGACCAGCAAGGTATTACGCCACTGTGTATTAGCCCAAATACTTTCAAAGGAGAAGGTTATGTCAGGAAGGGTTTCAGGTAAAAATAATGTGCCCACATAAAAGCAAGCAGCAGCAACTATTAGAAAAGCTATTCGGTATTTAACGGGTTTGCGCATAATTCATCCCTGATGCGTTAAACAAGCTGGCTGAATGCCGAACCAGCGTTACACCTACCATACTGAAAATGCGCTGAAACCAAAAGCGTAAATCGTAAAACTAATGGGGTCAGAGTACGTTACTTAGAAATGTATTCCGACCCCATTAATTTAATGTACTCTGACCCCATTTTTTAAGCGGCTTTCACTTTGGGAGAGTCTTCGTGCTCAGTAGCGCTGCTTTGAGTATCGCTTTTTGTGTTGCGTGACTCGTCGGTAGTTTGGCTATCTCGTACGTTCTTCTGCACCGTAATAGCGGCAAAGAGGCTTAGAGTGAAGGCCATGCCGAAGAAGCCTTTTTCACTTAATAAAAGCTCAGCATTTAATAAGCCAACCACTAACAATATGATGGCTGATGCAGTAGCTACAGCTGATGCAAGGAAATACGCTTTGGTAGTTGGCACACCTTCCATTTTATCGCGTACCGTTTTTTGTAAGCTCACTACAGAAAACAAGCCGAATAACATAATAGTGAAGTAATAACCTTTTTCATTAAGCGCCATTGGGGCATTGTAAAGGCCGATAAAATAAGCGCCTACACCCACAATTAGGGCTGCCAGTGATGCTATTCGAAACGCTTTCGTTGGTTTATTCTGAGTCTGCATTGTTAAATTCCTCGATAATAGTTGTCTCACCGTTGCTCGCAAAAATAACTGCCTTTTCCGATAAATCGTATTTCTGCATGTAACGAGCAAGGCTTCCAAATGTAGTTGTTTCCACCTTACGACCGTGATCGGACAGCGTCACTCCGTCGCTGAACATACTCGCCAAGCCTAGTTTGGCGCGGCTCATGTTTACTTTTTGCGGCGTAAAATATGCCTTTGCATTAGCTTTTAGCTGGGCTATATCTGTGGTGGAGTACACCGCAGCATTCAGTACATCTAGTGTGTACTCGGTACAGTTTTGTCGTTCACTATTGAATGGGTTAGCAACTACTGAATAGCGTGGGTTATGCAACAATTTTGCTCTATCTTTGCTGTACATGCTTATAAGCGCTTGCTGCACGGCAACCGATGGGATAATGAGGCCTGCTTCGAGCGCATAAGCACTCCAGAAAAAATCTACCGGATAATCTGTAACTAAATGACTCACGTCTTGTTCATCAGCATCTTGATACAAATTATGGATTGCATAGCCTTTGGCTGTCTCACCATTATCTAGCTGAATGCTTGAATAGATAGCAATAGCAGTGTGCGTGAAGCGAATACCCTCCGGCATGTCTTCAATCGGTCTGCCTCGCCTTGCAATAATGAAGGCACGAGCTCCTTGGCTTGCCGCATACTTTTCTACTTCTTTAGAAAAAATGGCAATGGCTTCTGGTGAAAACGAAGGTTTTCCGTGCTGCTGACTACCTGCCAAAGCGTGATTAGCGTTAGCAGTAAGTAGTACCAAAGCCACAGCTATTGAATACAAAAATGTTTTCATACTCTTCCCTGCTTAAATTCTCTCGACTTGCACTGAATAAGAGCCACCTAAAGCGCTAGATGCACAACACTTCGCTGTAGCAGTTTTTTAACAAGCTACAGCTACTTTTTTAGCTTCCAGTCGCGCTTCAAAGTTCGAGCAATTAATTTACCGTTAGCGTTTAGTTGTGGTAGTGGTAGTAGTCGTTGTTGTGTTAGTGGTTGCAACGACTTTGTTTGGCGCAGGGTCTGCAGTAATGATCGTTTCGGTAACCACTAACGGCTGGTTATTATTAACGGAGGACTGATGGCTAGCTCCGTGAATACTGCGGCTACTCTCGTCAATCACACTTTCAGCAACTGCGCTACCTGCCACTACAGCACTGCCGGTTAGTATCACCGGAACAGCGACTACGGCACTCGCTACTGACGCCGTCGTTGCTAAGCCTTCAGATGCTGCAAGCGCGCTATGTTTACTGGCTTTGCCACTGTGGTCGATGGAATCATCTGCCATTACAGAATGGGTAAGAAGCGCACTACTTAATAGTGCAGTTAACATCAATGTTGAACGCGAATTTTTCATATCACTTGCTCCTAGTATGTAAAGGCGAGATGTGCCTGAACATGTTCTACACTAGAACCAAGAATAAATTTCGTAAACCACAATCGCTGATGTAGTATTAAACTACACCACAAGTATAAATATTTAATACCATGAGCCAAATTAACCTTGTTTACGACACGCTTAAACAATGTTTACGAGAGCAGCGATTTACCTACAAACAGATCGCACAGAAACTGAACGTAAGCGAGGCCAGCGTAAAACGAAATTTCTCTTTACAGGCTTTCAGCCTCGATAAACTGGAACAGATTTGTGAATGCCTAAATTTGTCATTGAGCGACCTTTTTAGCCTGTCGCAAAAGCAGCAGGAAAAAATTTCCCAGCTATCTGAGCAACAAGAAATGGAGTTACTTGCCAATCCCAAGCTACTGCTTGCAGCCGTATGTGTGCGTGATGGCTGGCGATTCTCGGAAATCATCAAGCACTACAATATTTCTGAGGTCGAGGGCATTAAGCTAATGACAACCTTAGATAAACTTAAGCTTATAGAGTTGTTACCGAACAACCGCTACAAGCTACTTATTGCGCAAAACTTTCGCTGGATCCCTGGCGGCCCGCTAGAGAAGTTTATGGAACAGGAAGTAATGGTGAAGTTTATGGATCCAAAGAAAAACGAGCCATGGATGTTCCGTTTCTATTTACGCGGCCGCTATTCTCAGACCTCGGTTTCGATTATTCAGCGCCGTCTTGAACAACTGCGACAAGAAGCAGCAAAACTCAGCAGCGAAGATAATGCCCTACCAATTGAAGAACGCCAGCACATTGGTCTTTTAATGGCGATGCGGCCTTGGGAACCCTCGCTTTTTGAAAACATGAAGCGAAAATAACCCTGTCGAAGTATATTTGGGGGGTCAGAGTACATTTCGTAGAAAAGTACTCCGACCCCATTAGTTTCCTGCTCAGAAAATTACTCCGACCCCATTTGTTTGCTACTCAAAAAAGTACTCTGACCCCATTATTGGGAGGCGCTTTTTGCCTGCATAGTGACGGGTACCCTGTTGGAGAGTAGTAGATAAACCATGCTGGCGATGATTAACCCTACAAACCATGCATAGGCGTAAAGCGTATCGAAAATAGCAGGCACGCTTTCTACAAACCCTGCCGCGTGCATAAAGCCAGGGATATTGGGTAAAATGCCTATAACAAGCGCAGTCACACCCGCCATGTTCCAACCGTTGTTCGCGCCATATTCGCCAGCGTGTTGAAATAGCGCATCTATGTTTAAGGTCGATTTTCTTAAGATAAAATAGTCGGCAATTAGAATACCCGCGATAGGGCCAAGCAGCGCAGAATATCCCGTAAGCCACGTAAATAAATAGCCACCCGCGGTTTCAAGCAGCTTCCAAGGGAAGATAGCGACGCCGATACCAGCGGTTATATAGCCGCCCATTTTGAAGCTTATTTTCGAAGGCGCCATATTCGAAAAGCCATAAGCTGGGGCTACCATGTTAGCGGCTAGATTTGTGGTTAACGTTGCGAGTGCTAATGCAGCAAGTGCTAGCACTACACCCATACCGCCCATTCGACCAGCTAGCGCAACAGGGTCCCATATGGCCTCACCATAAATGGTGACCGTTGCCGATGTAACCGCTACACCGATAAAGGCAAATAGCGCCATGGGTAATGGCAAGCCAATAGCTTGGCCTAACATTTGGTCTTTTTGTGATTTTGCAAAACGCGTGAAATCGGGAATGTTCAAAGCCATGGTTGCCCAGAAGCCCACCATAGAGGTTAAGCCCGCGAAGAAGGCTGTCCAAAACTGCCCTTCTTTGGCTCCACCTTCCACAAATTGAGACGGCGTTGACAACATTTCGCCAAACCCACCAGCATTAACGTATGCCCAACCAAGAAGCGCTAAGCCCATTAAGATCAAAAATGGTGCAGCAAAAGTTTCAAGCCAACGAATAGATTCGGTACCGTGTTTTATAAAAACCAAGTGCATCGCCCAGAAAGCGAAGAAGCACAGAGTTTGTGTGATATCGATACCTAAAAATGGTAGTGCCTGCCCCACAAATGCGTCGCCGCTCACGCTATTTAAAATAACGTAAATGGCACTGCCGCCCACCCATGTGTTAATTCCAAACCAGCCACATGCAACAAGCCCTCGGGCCAAAGCAGGAATCTTCGCGCCTTTGGTACCAAAGGCGCTACGTAATAATACGGGAAAAGGTAAGCCGTATTTTGCACCTGCATGACCAATTAGCATCATAGGTACAAGCACGATGATGTTGCCCAACAGTACGGTGATAACCGCTTGATACCAATTCATGCCTTCTGATACCAGGCCGGCAGATAAGAGATAAGTAGGTACACAAACCACCATCGCAACCCATAATGCCGCATAGTCTTTCCACACCCAGGTTCTGGTTTCCGCGTTGGTTGGCGCTAAATCTTCATTCCATAAATCGCCATCGTAATGGGAAGGTTTTGTCATGGTCTGATTGTTGGTGTTATCCACGATCTATTTCCTTATTGGGTTTGCTATTACTTGTTGCTTCTTTTTACACAGCGTCATGCTCGGCAAAGCGGTAGGTTAAAAAATGCATCTGCACTCTCAACGGCGAAACGATTAGATTAGAGGCTCGCTGCTAACCTTTATTGGGGCCTGCTGATCTTTGGTGTACAACAAAGGTCAACAGCCCCTATCAAAAAAGAAAAGCAAAAATACTGCCGCTTCGCGCGCTTTGTTAACGCAAAACCTAAATACCGTTTTGCTACGTCGGTATTTAGGTTAGCTACGCACGTTTCTTTTTAGAAGTAGGTGATACGCTTTATATTGTTAAATAAAGCGCAACTACGCTAATTAGAAATTACGTCTTACCGTTACGCCATACGTCCTAGGCTTCGCATAGGAAATCTGGCTGGTTCCATAAAAACCAGTTACGTCAAAGCCAATAAGTTCGTGGTCTGAGTCAAACAGGTTATCTACATAAGCCGCTATTAGCCATTTGTCCTCAGCGTCTACCCAGGTTAAACGAGTATCAGCCGTGGCATAGCTATCAATTTCATGAGCGGTAAAATTCCGCGCATTGTGAAAGGTTTCCGACTGATAATTGGCTGACAGTTGGGCTGCCATATTGCCGTCGAAGGCGTCCCAGTTATAGCGAAGCATGGCAGACGCTTGATACTCTGGGGTGAATGGCGGCGTTGTATCAGCAAAGTACCCAGAAGCCACTTCTAAGTCTTCAACCACTGCATCGGTATATGAAAAGTTAACCATAACATCTAAGCTATCTGTCGGGGTTAAGAACACTTCTAATTCAACGCCGCTAAATGAGGCTTCTTCGTTTGACACCACCCCCGCATTATTCACCCACGAAAACGACTGGTAATCGCTGTAGTCATAATAAAAAACATTGGCATTAAAAACGCCGCTTCCCTGCATAAAACTGTGCTTTAAACCCGCTTCATACGCAGTAAGTTCTTCAGGTTCGTACAAGCTGAAACCTCCTTGAAGCGGGGCATTGAAACTCCCCGCTTTTACGCCCCGATTGATGCCTGCATAGTACAAACTATTACCCACACTGTATTCCAGCTGTAGCTTGGCCGACCACAGGTTTTGATCGTTAGAATCGACCAAAGTTTCTAAAGAGGTCGTAGTGGTATCAATTTCGATAACGCGGTCGTTAGTATTCTCGTTCTGATACACATTACCTACAAAGTCTTTGTCTTCACGGGTGTAACGCAACCCACCAACCAGAACAAGATCGTCACTCAGGCTATAGTCTATTTGCCCAAATACAGAATAAGACTCGGTTTCAAGAGACACTAGGGTGTTATTTTCTTCACCGCCTAAGAAAAAGGTGGTGGGTGAACCCGCCAAGCCTTGGCTATAGTCCGTATCGATAGAAAGGTAATAAAGCCCCCCAACCCACTTTAAGTCTGCGGATTCACCTGAGAATCGAAATTCTTGGCTAAACTGCTCTATGGTGCTGTTAGATTGAAAAATAAGTTCGGGTGACGCGGTTTGGTCGGAGTCGAGGCCAACGGTACGTTTAAACTCTTTGTAATCAGACATGGCGAAGAAATCGAATTCTTCGAAGGAATAGTCTAATGTTGCCGCGAGGCCTTTCGATTTGATTTTGTTTTGATCGTCAAAAGCAAAGTCTTTATTTACTTTATTGCCCGAACCATCAGGGTCGAAGTTACCATTGAAATCGCCGCCTTGAACGGGACGGAAAGGATCGCCATTGAAGTTGCCGTCTACGCACACGCCTGCCTGAATAGTGTCACAGCCAAGCGGGTCGTCAGCAGCATAAATAACGTCAATCACATTGCCGTCGGCATCTTTTATCTCGGTGGTGTTCACCACCTGATACGGGCCTTCACTTTTGGTTGTATCTGACCAGTTACCGCTTAGTAGCAGCGAGCCTTCTTCGCCAATGTCAAACAGCAACTGGGCACGAAACGCTTTAGTGTCATCGTTGTACCCATCTTCACCGCCTCCAACAGAGCCTAAACGGGTATCGGGTGCAGCACCGTCTTCATAAATATTCTCTAGTATCTCACCTTGCTGATTAGTAAACCCAGAAAAACGACCATAAATGCCGTCTGCTATTTCGCCTGATATCGCCCCTTCGAAGCGGTATTGTTCGAAACGTGCGGCAGTAAATTCCGCGTAGCCTTCTGTATCTGCAGTGGGCTTGGCGGTAACCGTATTAACCAGTCCGCCTGTGGCATTTCTTCCGAATAATGTTCCCTGTGGGCCTTTAAGAATTTCGATGCGAGCCACATCGAATAAACCAAAGGTTTGTGCTTGGGTACTGGCTAAATAGCCACCGTCAACGTATACGGCCACCGGCGCTTCCGCCAAGTCAGCGTAATCGTTTTGCACCACGCCTCGAATATTGAAAATAGCACGCTGACCACCGATATCACCGGCCAACGATACGCCAGGGGTAAACGCGATAAGCTCAGTACTGCTTTCAAGGCCAAGCGCCTCTAATTGTTCACCAGAAAACGCAGTAATAGCGATCCCTACATCGCTTATATTCTCGTTGCGCTTTTGCGCGGTAACTTCAATACTTTCCCAAACATTCTCTGCAGCAAAGGCCGCTGGCGTACTTAACGCCATAGCTACGGTTAACGCCAGCAGACGCTTGTGTGTGTTTAACGTATGCATGTTTTACTCTCGTTTATAGTTCTTTTTAACAAGCCTTGCGGCGGTGTTGTCCCGATATTTTTATAAGAGTAACGGTCGACGTGAACTGCATATCGATTGCCACTGGGGTGCAAACCTAAGGCAGGACTGGAGAGGAACTGCCAAAGGCTTGCGGTTTTAAATTGTTATTATTGATGGCTCATGGCTGAGCCTAAATCTCTGTTCTTTTACCTGCTGCGAACAACTTTGCGCCATAAAGGCTTAATAGTTACCGTGCGTGGGCAAAGTTCTTATGGTCATTTATGGTTAATCAAGGTCAATACGCCATGACATTAACTTGGAAATGAAAAGCTCACTCCTTCCCGAATGCCGCTTGAAGGCCAACGTTGAGTAATGGTTTTGCGTTTGGTGTAAAAGCGTACGCCATCCGGGCCGTATGCGTGAAGGTCACCAAAGAGTGAGCGCTTCCAACCACCAAAGCTGTGATAAGACACAGGCACTGGCAGCGGTACGTTTATGCCTACCATGCCCACTTGGATATTGTCTGAGAAGTAGCGGGCAGCCTCGCCATCTCGGGTGAAAATGCACGTACCATTGCCGTATTCATGGTTGTCAATGAGCTGCATGGCTTGTTCCATGCTTTTAACGCGCATAACTTGTAGTACAGGGCCAAAAATCTCAGCTTTGTAGCTGGCCATTTCCGGCGTAACCTTGTCGATAAGCGTTGCACCTAAGAAGAACCCCGTTTCGTAGCCTTTTACGCTAGGGTCTCTGCCATCAACGACCACATCAGCCCCTTGCTCAGCCGCGCTGGTTATGTAGCCTTCTACTTTCTCTTTGTGCTGAAGTGTAATCAGTGGGCCGAAATCGTTAGTCGCATCGTCAAAAGCTCCTACTTTTAAGCTTTTCATGGCTGATTGCATTTTATCTACAATTTCATCCGCCACTTTGTCGCCTACGGCAACCACGACAGACAACGCCATGCAGCGCTCGCCTGACGAGCCAAAAGCAGCACCTAAAAGCTGATTCACTGCGTTGTCGATGTCGGCATCGGGCATCACAATAGCGTGGTTTTTAGCGCCACCTAATGCTTGGCAGCGCTTGCCATTAGCATTGGCTTTCGAATAGATGTATTCGGCGATGGGCGTTGAACCCACAAAACTCACTGCTTTAATGCGCTCGTCATCTAGTATTTGATCAACCGCTTCTTTGTCGCCATTTATAACGTTAAAAACGCCGTCGGGTAGCCCTGCTTCTTTAAGTAGCTTTGCTAGGAAAATAGCGCAGCTTGGATCTCGCTCAGAGGGTTTTAAAACAAAGGTGTTGCCGCATACAATGGCAAGCGGAAACATCCAAAGGGGCACCATGGCCGGAAAGTTAAATGGTGTAATTCCCGCCACCACGCCAAGAGGCTGAAACTCACTCCAAGAGTCTATGCTTGGCCCAACATTTTTACTGTGCTCGCCCTTTAACAACTGGGGTGCACCGCAGGCAAACTCAACATTTTCGATACCGCGCTGTAATTCGCCTGCCGCGTCGTGGCTTATTTTGCCGTGCTCCGCACCAATTAATGCAATAATTTCATCGGCATGCTCTTCAAGTAAGCTTTTAAATTTGAACATAACGCGAGCGCGCTTACTCACTGGCGTATTGCGCCACTCAACAAACGCATTTTGCGCGCTGACGATAGCGTCGTTTACCGTCGCTTTTGACGCCAGTAAAACCAGTTTTTCTGCCTCGCCCGTCGCTGGGTTATAAACATCTTGCATGCGCCCCTTTGGGGTACAGGTTTCACCGTTAATAAAGTGGCCTACTACTTTCATTATTTGTCTAATCCTTTAGTTATACGTCTTTACAAGCGCTGTGATAGCCGCGCTGATAATATAAAAGGGCGTCGGCTTCTGGGTCTTGCTTGATATCCACTACCTGGCAAAAAATAACGTCGTGAGTGGCCACACTTTTAACGTCTGTAATTATGCAATCGAAGCTTACTGCAGCATCGGCAAGCCTTGGGCAGCCGGTCGTCGATTCAACCCAATCACCAATTTCAAAGCGTTCGTTCATGGGCGCTTTACCACCGAATGTGTTTGAAATTAACTGATGCTGTGAAGTAAGGGTGTTGATAACCAAATGCGTGCTGTTTTTAAATACCTGATGTACAGATGCACCGCGATTTAAACAAACCAATAAGGTTGCAGGGTTATCGCTTACGCTACATACGGCGGTCGCCGTAAAGCCTGCACGCCCTTCTGGGCCAATGGTTGTAACGACGTTTACCGCTGCCGCTAAACTCGACATACCTTCTCGATAAGCTTCGGGAGTTACCGGGGGAAGCACTTCTGTTACTGCGTTTTTTATTGCTGTAATAGTCATACAAATATCCTTTAAGTTGGCGTTACACGATGTGGCAGGCTTGCTCGAAACTTAAGCGAGGTAAGCGTTTATGTACTTTCTCTTTATCGCCGTAGCCAATGTTCAGTAAGAAATTCACCTTCCACGTGCTATCTGAAAAGAAAGTTTCGTTAAGTAATGTGGGGTTGAAACCAGACATGGCGCCAGCGTCAAGGCCTAGGGCGTGAACGGCGCTTATTAAGTAAGCCCCTTGCATAGAGCTATTGCGCATGGCGGTCTCATAGGCCGCTTCTGGACTTGAAGTAAACCAGCTTTTCGCATCTGCATAAGGGAATAACGTAGGAAGCTCTTCGTAGAACTCTTCGTCGTAGGCCACTATAACCGTACAGGGTGCGGTCATGGTTTGCTCAACATTACCGCTTGAAAGGCAAGGTTTGAGCTTTTCTCTCCCTTCATCTGAGGTAATGAAAACAAATCGCGCTGGGCTGCAATTTGCCGATGTTGAACCTACTTTTACTAAATCGTACAGCTGTTTCAACACGGCTTCTGAAATAGGTTTGTCGAGCCATTTGGTGTGGGTATGCGCATCGGTAAAGAGTTGGGCTAGTCCAGCGTCGTCAAGCGGGCTAGTTGTTTTAAACTCTGTATTTTGTGTATCAGTCATTTTAAATTCATTCCAGTTTTATCAAATCTTTTAAGCGCTACGCTATGCTCTCGGTTTTTGCGCTTAGCGCTTTTTAGCCATTACGTCATTGAGGCTGTAGCTTTGCAGCTTGTTTACAATGCATACGCCTCATCAGCTAAGAAACACCTCATAGCCTGATGCAGTGTCATGTTCACGTTAGGCCACTTGCCCTAAATAGCTGCGCAGCAGTTCATTAAACGCAATTGTGTTTGTAATGCTTGATGCATGCCCGCCGTATTCCATGACCGACAATTCGGCGTTGGGCATAGCTTCAGCCAGCATCTGTGAACGCTGCCACGGCACCAAGGTGTCGTCTTTGTTGGCAAGCGCTAACGTTGGTGTGGTGATGGCGTGCAAACTCTTATCAATATTGAACGTACTAAGGGCACCAATGCGGGCGAGCAAGTTTTCCTCGTTAGGGAAATGGTTGAGTAAGTGCGCCTCTTCCTCTGCCAAGTGGGCGGCATTCGCGGCTATCCAATCAGGCGGAAACAGCAGCAGCGCCTGAAGTTGCAAATACATGTCCTTTCTGCCTGCCGCCAATAACGCTTTGCGTATATTAAAGCAGCGCAATGTGTGCGGATTTGGACTGCTCCACGCATTTACCAGCACTAAACTTTGTAAAAGCTTAGGTTTAGACAAAGCAAGCTCAAGCCCCACCAAACCACCCAGCGCGTGACCGACGAAATGGCACGCTTGCACTTCAAGTTTTCTAAGAAGTGCAGCGAGTTCATCCGCCATATGTGAAATGCTGTAATTCGCTGGCAAGTCACCCACACTTTTGTTGGTGCCATAGTGATCGTAAGTGATCACTCTGTAGTCTTGGGCAAAGTCACCCAGTTGCGGCTGCCAAAATTTAGCTGCCCCGCCCAGCCCTGAACTAAACACAATCGTAGGTGCGTCGGGCGACGTCAGACCGTGTATTTCGTAATGTAACTTGTTACGCATTTCGCCGTTCATTTCGCCGCTAATGTGGGCGTAGCTTGCCTGCACATCAGAATGCATAAAGCTCACCTATATAAAACCAGTGGGCGCAGTTCGCGGGAAGTCCAAACATAATCACCTACCCAATGTGTGCTACAGACGCAATTTCAATTAAGGCTTCAGGCTTTACCAGCCCAACCTTAATGCAGTAGCGCGCTGGCTTTTCACCTGGAAAGTATTCGGCGTACACCTTGTTTACCGCGGCGTAGTCATCCCAATCGGTAATAAAAATTGAGTTGAAGGTGACGTCATCCATAGTGCCGCCCGCTTCTTCGATGACACTTTTAATGGTTTCTAGAACGTGGCGCGTTTGTGCTTCGGCGTCGCCGACGTGGACTACGTCGTTGTTTTCGTCAAACGGTAAGGTACCTGACACATACAGAATATTGTCAGCTATAGAGCCTGGAACAAAAGGAGCTATTGGCGTTGATGTACCTGCTGGAATAATGGCTTTCTTTGGCATGTTCTTATCCTTTTCGTTGCGCTTTCTATGCGTTGCTGCCTAGCGCCTATAAGTGGTTTACTTCAATTCGTGCTAACTGATTTATCGTGTTGTTTTTGTCTGCGTTGGCTAGTAGATGCTAAGAAGAAAGCACCTAACTCGTCCCTTCAAATACTTCACAGAACTGCACGGTGGTAGACACCCACCCGAAAAACGTCTGAATGTTGAAAAGTGAGGCCTCGTGAATATCTGGCGGGCCAGCTTGATATGCCGCATCGGCCAGCACCACACCAAAATATTCCAGGTGGAAGCCATCGCGCAGCGTAGATTCCACACAGACATTGGTTGCAATGCCTGTAAACACTAAGTTGCGAATACCGCGTGCGCGCAGCATGCTGTCTAAATTAGTATTGTAAAAACCGCTGTAACGGGTTTTAGGAATAATGATGTCGCCATCTTGAGGCTTTAGCGCATCGACAAGCGCGTAATCCCAAGTCCCCTTGGCGAGCAAACTTCCCTTAAGCTCTGGTTGTTTGCGCATGGTTTTAAGGGCATTAGACTTATACCAGTTCGGCGAACCAGGGCCGCCGGCCTCTTTGTAGTCGGCATCCCATCCATTTTGTAAGAACACCACAGGCATGCCTGCAGCCCGCGCTGTTTCAAGCACTTTAGTGGTGTTTTCAATGACTGGCGCCGTAGTGGACACATCAAAACCCGCCTTGTCTAAGTAGCCGTTTTTACTGGTATAAGCGTTTTGCAAATCCACCACAATAACGGCAGTTTCCGCAGGGTTTAACGTCAACGGTTCAGGCTTAGCTGGCAGTACGGGCTGCCCCGTCTGGCGCGCTTGAAAGCACCCTGAGACCTCAAATATTTCACCTGCTGACATTAGGCGGCTCCCGATGTGCTAAGCAAATGCTGACGGGATTTCATTAGCGGCTGAATTTTAGTGCCGAAATCATCCATGCCTTTAAGGAAGTCATCGAAGGTCAGCAATACACCTTTACAGCCCGGCACTGTGGCTATTTCATCAAGCATAGAGGCCACCGACTCATAGGAACCCACCAGCGTCCCCATGTTCAGGTTTACTGCTGAGGTTGGGTTGGTCATATCGCGGATATTCGTGTCTTTACCCGATTTCTTATCAGCAGCTCCTTGCGTTGCCATCCAGTCCAACGCTGACTGATCTTTGCCGTCTTTATAGCTTTTCCATTTCGCCATGGCGGCTTCATCCGTCTCATCGGCAATAACCATGATAAGTACCGCTGAACCTACGCTGCGACCGTGTTTTTCAGCCGCTTCAGTTAAGCGCGCTGCGGTTGGTGCAAAAGCGGTAGGTGTATTTACGCCTTTACCAAAGCAGAAATTATAGTCGGCATGACGGGCAGAGAAATCCATGCCTGCTGCGCTTTGACCGGCACAGATAAGTGGAATTTTTCGCTGTGGCTTGGGCAACATTCGGCAATCATCCATTTGGAAATGCTCGCCTTTAAAATCGCTTTTTCCGGTTTCCCATAATTCTTTGACTACCTGAATGTATTCATCCAAATACTCATAGCGGTTACCGAAAAATTCATCGCCCGGCCACATACCCATTTGCGAGTATTCAGGGCGTTGCCAGCCAGTGACTAGGTTTACGCCAAAACGTCCGTTGGAGATAGAGTCGATGGTACTGGCCATGCGCGCCATGATTGCAGGCGGCAAGACTAGTGTGGCAGCCGTGGCATATAGTTGAATTTTTGAGGTAACAGCAGCAAGGCCTGCCATTAACGTAAACGACTCTAAGTTGTAGTCCCAAAATTCGGTTTCACCGCCAAACCCTCGCAGTTTGATCATAGAGAGCGCAAAATCCATATCGTACTTTTCAGCCTTCATTACAATCTCTTTGTTGAGATCGAAGGAAGGTTTGAACTGAGGCGAATTTTTCGAAATTAGCCAGCCGTTGTTCCCAATCGGAATAAATACACCTATATCCATGTTGTACCTCTGCTTGTATGCGTTTTAAGCGGTTTATCCCGCTTTTTTTAAGGTTGCCGAATTCAAAACATTGAAGTGGCGGTATACTTAGTGAACAGCATAAAGCAGGCCAATTCATTTAATCTATAAATTTCAGCAACTTACAAAATTCAGCAACCCAAATTGGACTTATTGGTTCAATTTAGAACACCAAGTCCAGTGCAATTGAACTTAATTGGTGCATATTTGTGCAAATGGGTTTATAGCGACGAGAACTCCACGTAAACTAAGCGCCTGATCACGGAAATTCCGGTAAAGAAGAGACGAGTAGTGAGTAAATCTGAAGGTCAAACAATTACGAAATCAGCGAGAGCATTTAGCCCGACCACGCAAAAGCGAAGAGAAAAAGCGTTATTAGAAAAGCGTACTCGCATTATGGATGCTGCCCTTTCCTTGTTCTCAAAGAACGGCGTGAGTGGCACCACTGTAGAGCAAGTATCGGAACTAGCGAATGTCTCAAAAAGTAATTTACTGTATTACTTTAAAAGTAAAGAGGGTTTGTACTTATCGGTTATTACCCACCTTTTAGATGTGTGGTTAACGCCCCTTCAGAGCTTTTCAGCAGAACAAGACCCTATAGAAACCCTGAGCGACTACATTAAAGTAAAACTTGAAATGTCGAGGGACAATCCAGCTGAATCTAAGCTTTTTTGTATGGAAGTGGTACAAGGTGCCCCTCTTTTAATAAAGGAATTAGAAACGCCGCTCAAAACACTGCTGGACGCGAAAAGCGCCGTCATTATCGAATGGATTGAAGCGGGTAAGCTAAAGCCTGTTGACCCTATACACTTGATATTCAGCATTTGGGCCATTACTCAGCATTACGCCGATTTCAGCGTGCAGATCAAAGCCGTAACCGGTAAAGATTTAAGCGATCCCGCTTTCTTCGAGAGCACGCTAAGCAACATTCAGCACATTATTTTAGGCGGGCTAAAGCCAGCGTAATACTTGATGCATGAGTTGCCATGGGCGTGGAATAAATTTGAGGGAGGGTCTTTTGGCGCTCTCGCATGTGGAGGACATTAACCACTCTTACAATGGTAATAGTGACGAACTTTCTTTCAAAAAACCTTCCAGTCGCTCGACCTGGGTAATTGCCACGCCCCCGTAGCGCTTTTCAATCAACTTTAAATCATACAGCTTCGTTAATGATTTATGTGCGGTAAGTACGGTAACGCCCAATCTTTCAGCATAATCGCTTTGCCTTAACGGTATAAAGACGTGCTTAGAGGTAAGATACGATTGATAAATTAGCTTAGCTAACTGGACGTGAGTGGGTAAGCGTCGAATATCATCCAACCTTTCCAGCGCCGAGTGAAGCTTTATTGCCAGTGACCGGGTGATGAATTCAGCAATCGCTGGATGTTGGCTTGTCAGAGAACGAAAAGCAGGTTCAGATATTTGTAATACCTTACATTCCGTTAGCGCTTCAGCGTGATGCGTTCTTGCAAGTGATGCATACAATGTGAACTCGCCAAACGTATCTCCTCGTTGCAATACAGTAGTAATTTGATAACTGCCGTCCAGGCCATAATTACCAATCTTTACTTCTCCTGATACCACAACAGACAGCCCTTTGTTTTTACTTCCCCTATCGTGAATTGTCGAGGTAGCCGCATAGGTTCTTAGCGTTCCAAAAGGCAAACAAAGCTCGACGTAGTCGTCAGGCATAATGGTTTGCTGCTTGCCGTGAATGTAAGACATGACATTCAAATCTATACAAGTATATATTCTTACATGTTAACGCAATGTAAATTCACTCTCAACAATCTCTTGGTAGGAGTCATTACAATGGGTTATCAATGGGCAATTTTAGCGGTTTTTATCATGTTTGCTTTGCTGGAAGCGAAGAATGGTAAGCTATTTAAAAAAGCGACAGAAGTAAGCGATGATGGAAAAGTAGAGCTGATAGGTACGTTACTCTTATTTATTGTAACCCAGCCACTGGTTCTATTTTGTTCTGCAACAATGATGGCACTAGCATTTCCCCAATATCAGGGAATACTTGTAGATTCCCCTATTCTCTTGCACATAGCGCTACTTTTGATTTTCGATGACATGATGCAATATTGGTGGCATAGGCTCTCACATTCCACCCGATTTCTTTACAACTTACATAGAGCCCACCATAACGCTAAGTACATGAGCGTTCGCATTATTTACAGAAATAACTTTTTCTATTACCTGTTTATGCCTTCGCTATGGTTTTCCGGTGCACTAATTTACCTAGGATTGGGTTGGACCTATGCCTTTTACTTGGTGATTAAACTTACCGTTATCACTGGCGCCCACGCGGAGTGGAAATGGGATAAGAGACTTTACAATATTCGGAGGTTACATCCTGTGGCCTGGGTAATTGAACGCACGATATCAACGCCTTCAACACATAGTGCGCATCACGGATTAAAAGCCGATGACGGCGTGACCAACTATAAAGGTAATTATGGAAATCTGTTGTTCTTTTGGGATGTGCTATTTGGTACCGCTAAGATCACCAGGCAGTATCCTGCGCAATACGGTATTGAGGGGGTGTTTTACGCCAACTGGAAAGAACAGCTTATTTGGCCGCTTTATAAAACACCACGAAAGCCTAGAGTAGTGCACATTCCATCGACGAAAGTGAACGATGCTAGCCAACCTTTGATACCGAACACAAAACAAATACCTACGGGTGAAACAATTGAAAGTAAAGCCTAGCGCATTGATACGCAGCAAGTGGGTTCGTGCTAGAATAGGGTCTTAATCTAGAACAAGCAGCGGCACTTTATGAATCAACAACCCAATAACCCCTTACATGGCTTAACGCTAGAGAAAATCGTCACGCAACTTCACGAGCGTTACGGATGGGATGGATTGTATTACCGCATCAAAGTGAACTGCTTTAATAACGATCCTTCGATTAAATCGTCACTTAAGTTTCTTAGAAAAACCCAATGGGCGCGAGATAAAGTAGAGCAGCTTTATATACAGACGTTTAGTAATAATGCCTCAAATAGTGAATCTTAAAGCCATTTGAGCCGCCAAAACTTGAAACCGGTTTCCACAAAAACGATTCAAGTGGGTCTGAGCCGCTTGGGACATTAGACAAATAAACCAAGCATTAGTACGAGAAAAAGCCCAATAAAACCTATTAGGGTTGCCATACACGTCCAAGACACAAACGTGTCTTTCACAGAAATATCAAAATAACGGTTTACGATCCAAAACCCCGTATCGTTCACGTGAGACATGGCCGTAGCGCCTGCCGCTATTGCAATTGTCATCAGGGCGAGTACTGATGGTGAAAACGCCAGTTCCTGCACTACAGGGCCCATTAAACCAGCAGCCGTTAACATGGCCACCGTAGCCGAGCCCTGAATAATTCTGACTGAAATTGCGATAAGAAACCCGGCTGCCAATGGTGGGAGCGGCGATAATGCGACAACATCGGCGAAGGCCTGCCCCGCCCCAGAATCGATGAGCACTTGTTTAAACATGCCACCCGCGCCTGTCACCAGTATGACTAAGGCAACCGGCTCTAACCCTCTTGATGCAATGTTTCTAATTTGTTCGCTTGATAAGCCTTGCTTCTTCCCTAGCACTTTAAAACAAGCAATGGTTGCAATGGTCAGGGCGATAAAGGGATGCCCAATAAATAGCAACGCCTCCTTCAAGACACCTTCTGAAAGCGTGAACTTTGCCAACGTACCCACCAGAATAGCCACTAGCGGAAATGTCAGTAGCGCCGCAACTGAACCAAAGCTGGGGAGTTCCTTTGGCTTTTTATGTGAAGCTTCAATGATATGGTTTGGGACAGGTACGTGCAGGCGTTTCGCTAAAAATGTTGCGTAAATTGGGCCGGCTAAACAGGCGCAAGGAATACCAACGATAAAGCCGAACAAAATGACTAAGCCGATATCCGCTCCTAAAATTGAAGCTACCGCTACAGGTCCTGGTGTTGGAGGAATAAAAGCGTGAGTGACAGCGAGTCCTGCTGTGAGCGGGATTCCGTAATAAATAAGCGACTTTCCTGATTTCTTTGCTAACGAATAAATAAGAGGCATTAATATGATAAGCCCCACTTCAAAGAAGACAGGTATAGCAACAAGAAACCCCGTTAACACAACCGCCCACTGACTATTCTTATCACCAAATTTATTGTTGATAGTTTGCGAAAGCCTATCAATGCCGCCGGATTCTTCTAAGAATTGCCCGAACATAGCACCAAGACCAACAATGGTCGCTACAAATCCCAGCGTGTTGCCCATGCCTGACTGCATGGAAGCCAGTACGTCGGCCGCTTGCATTCCCGTACCCAGGCCAACAAACGCTGCTGCCACAAGGATAGCGATAAAAGCATGAACTTTTCTAACTACAACTAAATATGTGAGAAGCACAATGCTACAAATGGCGACAAAAAGAAGGGAAAAAGTATCGGTCATACGTGCTCTCTGGTACCTGTTAGTGACATTGTCTTCATGTCGACGAAGCCATAATACGGAAATCACCCGCTACCTTTACAAGCTAAGTTGAAAAACCCAGCCAATGTTAAATATTTATTAATACAAGATAGCTATCTGGTAACACTATTATAATCACCCCTTGAACGCAACCGGTTTCCAAACTAATATTTATGAGTAAGATGGAGACCAAATAACTCGCTCTTGATGTATTCCTGAATTTTAATGTAAGAGATAAGCTTATGACCCATTGCCATGTATTTTTCGTTTCGGGAGTTTCAGGGACGGGAAAATCGACATTGAGCCAGCATTTAGCCCAACGTTTTGACATGCCTTTCGAAGAAGGAGATCGTTACCATAGCGAGGCAAACGTAGAGAAAATGTCTTCAGGTATACCACTGCAGGATGCAGACAGATGGGAGTGGTTAATTACGTTAAACATGATTGCCAAGCAACACATTCACGCCGGCCGGAACGTGGTTATAAGCTGTTCAGCGCTGCGCTCAGCCTATCGTGACGTGCTAACCAAAGATATCGCGCCTCACTGCCACTTTATTTACCTTCATGCGTCACAGTCTGTGCTTAGTGCGCGATTAAAACAACGGGAGCATTTTTTTAACGGTGATGCTATGCTCGAAAGCCAGTTTGCAGCCTTAGAGCTGCCTTCTAAAGACAACGCATTCATTATTGATGTTACACAAACTTTCGAGTGTGTTTCTCAGCAGGCGGAAGACTTTATACGCCCTTTGATATCGAATTAAACATCACGACATTAACACTCACTTCCGCGCGGATTAGCGGACCTAGCAGCACATAAAAAGATCGAAGAATGAGTAAGGTAAAAAAGTCACGCACAAAAATATCAGACGTAGCCAATCATTTGGGGGTTCACAAAACTACCGTATCTCGCGCGCTTAATAATTCTAGTGGCATTTCTAAATCACTCGCCCTTAAGATCAAAAATGCAGCGCGAGAGCTAAACTATATTCCGAACCGCGCCGCCCAGTCATTATGCTCAGACAATAATAGAACCATCGCGTTATTGCTTCCGTCTTTTGGAAACAATGTGTTTAACGATGTGATGTTAGGCGTAAAGGCCGTTGCCGACAAAGCCAATTATGCACTGATGATTGGCGACTCGACCTATACCGAGCTTGGCGAGGAGCGTACTGTCGAATCTTACATTCAACAGAACGTGAGTGGCTTCATTCTTACTTCGACGCGCCATACAGAAGAAACGAGAAAAATGCTGCTAGCCACAGGGACGCCTGTGGCCGAAATTATGGATATTTCTAGTGAGCCCTTTGATATTAACTATGGGGTAAATAACGAATTAGCAGCCCAATCTATGACCCAACATCTCATCGATAAAGGGCGCCGCAACATTGCTTTTTGCTCTTTGTTTTTAGATTGGCGCGCAATATTGAGAAAACAGGGCTGGGCAACCGCACTGGACAATGCTGAGTTGTCCGCCGAGCGATATGTTTCTTCTAGAGCCGACGCCACATTTCAAGCTGGTGCTGAGCTTCTTTCAGAAACACTGCATAAATGGCCGGATACTGATGCGCTATTTTTTGTGAGTGACGAGCTTGCTGCTGGCGCGGTGATGGAATGTAATAGACGAGGTATCAAGCCTGGTAAGGATATTGATATCTGCGGTTTCAACGACTTGAGTTTTGCGCGCTCAATTTACCCTGCCCTAACCACCGTATCAGTCCCGCGCCGTAAGATGGCAGAAATGGCAGCTGAATCATTGATATCGCTAATAGAGGGCGAAGACGTTGAACAAGCGAGCCAAGTTCTACCCTTTGAGCTTAAAATACGAGAAACCGCTTAGTAGACGTTTGGCAGCTTTAGCCCCTAGACTTGGTGCTCGTAAACCTGCGTTTCCTAACCTATTGTCTTTGAAGTTAGTCCTCAAAAACCCAGTGATAGTGCCATTTTAACGAAATTGCAGGGTCGTAAAGAAAACTCCCCTGCACACTCGCTCGATATTAAAGTGTAACCAATACTATTTAGGCGTCAGTATAGAGTGTAGTTATCCACTTCTCTTCATTGATGAAATTCCAGCTCCAGTCGGCCCACTTATCGTCTAAGCCCATCGCTTTAACTTCATCGAGGGTTTTGCCGTCTTGCTTAAGTGCCTTAACGTAGCTGAACGTTTCAGAGATCATAGCTAAAAATGCGCTGTATTCTTGCTTGTTACTGATGTCGCCGTGGCCAGGAATAATAACGGTTTCATCGTCTATTTTGGCAAGCAGCTGTTTTACTGAGTCCATATAGCCTTCCACATTACCGCCAGCACCTTGGTCGATGTAGGGAAAGCGACCATTAAAGAACAAGTCGCCGGTGTGCATAACGTTGGGTTGCTCGAACCACACTACGCTATCGCCGTCGGTGTGGCCTACCGCTAAGTGCATGACGTGAAGGGTTTCACCATTGAAGTAAATTTTTATGCCGTCTTCATAGGTGATAGTTGGCAGCGCTTCCGGTTTTATCTTTTCATCGTTAGCTAGACGAACACGCACATTTTCGTGCGCCAGAATGGTCGCACCTTTGTGGCTGTGGAAAAACGCATTAGAGCCTGTGTGGTCGCCGTGATAATGTGTGTTTATCACATACTTTGGCTTGTCACTCCCGAGCTCACCAAGCTGGGCCGCTATCTTTTCTGCAAGCGGCGCAAATTGATCGTCGATGATCAAAACACCGTCTTCCCCAGCAGATACGCCGATATTTCCACCTGCACCTGTAAGCATGTGCACTGAGCCTTTTATCGCTGTCGCTTTAACTTCGACATCGGCAAATCTATCTTGTGCATTTGCGGGATTAATCGTTGAATAAACCAAAGGGCTCGAAGCAATAAACGCAGCCAAAATGTGTGCGCTAAGACGAGGTGCAGTTTTCATTATTATTTCCTTGTAAGAAGCCTGTTTATTAAAGACCTCTTACACTATGACCTAATTTCACAATTAGATCATTTTTTCATCATCGGGAATATTGCCAACATAAGCAAAACGGGTGAGTGTTTCTCCGTCTTTTTCAACCGACTCAACAAACATATCTAGGGGACGAACCCAAAGCGCTTTTTCGCCGTAGCATGGGCGGTATACCACTAGCTTACTTTCATCTTCTGAATGCGTCGCCACTTCGTATACATCGTATAAATTACCTTTGTAATGTTTGTAGCGACCAGGGGTTTTAAGTTCTTTCGAGTCCATAACGTCCTTCATTAAAGTGGGAAAAAATAGTAAGGGTTAGCCAATCGCTTTCATTTGCCAAAGATTAAATGGTCTTAGAAACTAAACTCTGTGGGATTGGCCTTTAATCGGGTAATACAAAACTGTCAGTCTATCGCATAGTATCAGTGCGTTAAGTATAACAAGTGGTTAGATTGAGGCTACTGCATGTTAGTACTTAACAAGTGAGCTTATTGGCTAAATCGGTTCAAAAGGTAACACCAATTGCTGTGTTGATTGATCGGCAGCAAGACCTATATGAACGCCAACAAGACGAATACCCCGCCCTGTTGCTCGTTCGAAGGCTTCCTGCATTAACGTGCGAAAATACGCTTCATCAAGCGTGGCACAGCGGTGCTCTACCGTAGTTAGTTGGAAGTCGTTAAACTTAAGCTTAACGCCCTGCGTGCGAATACGTACAGGCTTACCCGTTCGCTTCTTGTGATTTTCCATTCGCTCTTGAAGCTTTTCAAATAAATGTGGCAAGAAGTCAATGCACTGCTCGAAGGTGTGGATGTCTTCGCTTAACGTACGCTCTACGCCGATAGACTTTCGCTCACGAGATACCGATAGTTCACGCTCATCAATACCGTGAGCACGCTCCCACAGCACACTGCCAAATTTACCCAGCTCTTTTTGAATGCGCTCAAAAGGGTATTGGCGAACATCGTCGCAGGTATTAAGCCCCATACGCTGAAGCTTTTGCATGGTGACTTTGCCTACGCCCGGTATTTTCTTTAGTGGCATTTCGCGTACAAACTCATCGAGCTTATCAGGAGTAATAACACAAATTCCATCGGGCTTATTTTCATCGCTCGCCACTTTAGCCACAAACTTACAAGGCGCAACACCTGCTGAAGCTGTAAGCCCAAGTTCATTTTTAATGCGCTCGCGTATTTCTTCAGCAATTAACGTGGCGCTGCCACCGCAAAATTCACTGTTAGTCACGTCTAGGTAGGCTTCATCTAATGATAAAGGCTCAATGAGGTCGGTATAATCAGCAAATATCTTACGTATTTTTTGCGACTCGGCAGCGTACACATCCATGCGCCCTTTTACGAGGGTCAAGTTTGGGCATAGCTTTAAAGCATACGCTGTAGCCATAGCTGAGCGCACACCAAATTTACGGGCGGGATAGTTACAGGTAGAAATAACCCCTCGACGGTCGGCACTGCCGCCTATCGCAATGGGAATATCGCGCAAGGCTGGGTTGTCGCGCATTTCAACTGCGGCGTAAAAACAATCCATGTCGACGTGGATAATTTTTCGCATTACGTGCCTTTGTTCTTTACGTGCTTACGCAAAACTGTATAAAAAGACAGTATATTATCAATAGCGTTTAATTACACTATGTCGTTGTCGATTCTTGATAAGATTGATGCCTCACACGCATGATTCAAGGCAATGTTGAACAGGAATTAATACAAATAAGCCCATTAATAACGCTTACTTTTACTTAGGCGTAATTGCGAGTGTGAGACGATCCGGCTATATTGTAAGTAATTTACTTACAGGGTTTGTCATATGGCTAGAACAATTACATTTCAACCAAGTAGAAGTATGAGCGAATTTATCGAAGCGATGGTAAATTCAGGCAATTATAACAATCAAAGCGAGGTAATTCGCGCTGCATTGAGACTGCTTCAAGAACAAGACGCATCGTCAAAGTTAAATGCGCTGAGGCTCTTGATTGAAGAAGGAGAACAAAGTGAAGACGACATTAATTTTTCAATGGACTCTCTTAAGAAACGGCTAGATAGTAGATAGTGACTAAATTCCGCGTTTCAAAAGCTGCTGCCAATGATCTATATGAGATCGGTGTTTATACCGAAGAGTACTGGGGCAAGGAGCAACGCAATAATTATTTAGATGACCTTGAGTCAAGATTTATCGAGCTTGCAAACGATGCCAACTCGGCGTTAGCTATACCGAGAAATGATATTAAATGGGGGTGTTTTTCTAGCAATGTGAATAAACATATGATCGTTTTTAGAAAGTTCAAATACGGTATCAGAATAATTAGGGTTCTTCATCAATCAATGGATATCGTTCGGCAACTTCAATAGAACTCAACGTTAACGAGCTAGATAGATATACTCACAGAACAAAAAAGCGCTGTCGATTAGTATCAAACAGCGCTTTTAAACCTTAAACCAACGATGGGTTAAGCATTACAAAATTTGGTTCTGCTTCCACTCGTTTAGTTTTTTCTGGCGGGCTTCTTCTTTTTCCATGCGCGACTTTTTACGGTCACACGGTTCTGGACAGTCACAGGCTTTTTCAATACCTAGTGCACCTAAGCCACCACAGCTTCCAGAGATTGATTTTTTCTGAAAAAGGTAACCTACGGCCATAGCCAGTACCATTGTTAGAAAGAAACCAAAAGCAAGAATGAATGTAGACATTGCTACCCCCTAATTATGAACTGTGACCAGTTTATCAAATTCTGGCGATGCATACTCTTCAAATCCATCTTCTGTGCGACGAATGAGGAATACAGCGAGTTGTTCTTGCTCAGCAACCGCTATCGCTTGTTCCCATCCCATTACATTAAACGCCGTAGCCAAACCATCAGACGTCATTGAAGAAGGATGAATTACCGTAACCGAAACCAGGTTATGTGAGATAGGTTTGCCCGTTGTGGGGTCGATTAGATGCGAATAACGAACGCCGTCTTCTTCGTAATAGTTGCGATAGTCACCTGATGTAGCAACCGCGTTTTCTCCTATTGAGACAACTTTTTGAACAGCACGTTCAGTGGTAACTGGCTTTTCAATGGCAATCAGCCACTCACTGCCGTCGCCTCGTTCACCTTTCACACGCATTTCACCACCTATTTCTACAAGGTAGTTTTCAATGTTGTGGTTTTCAAGGATCTCCGCCACTTCATCAACGCCAAAGCCTTTTGCAATAGTCGACAGGTCGACATAAAGCATTGGGTGACTTTTCTTTAAGCCTGTAGGCGTGGTTGACAGCTTCTTATAACCCACATATTCGCGAATATCGTCGATGTCTGTCTGGCTTGGTACTTTTTCAGGGCGCTTAGTTGGTCCAAACCCCCATAAATTAACCAATGGACCAACGGTAACATCAAGTACTCCGCCACTAAGGTTAGCCAAGCGTAGTGCCTCGTTAACCACGGTTAGCGTATCTGGCGATACGGCGAAATTGTCGGTGTAGCGATATTGATTGAACCTTGATAGTTCTGACGTTGGGTCGTAAGTAGACATCATCTTGTTAACTTCAACAAGACGGGCATCTATTTCAGCTTGTAAGCCTTCTACCGGTGTCTCCGCTACAAGGTACTTAACGTTGTAGGTTGTGCCCATTGTCTGCCCTTGCAGGTGTACTACAGGCGTTTTTTCGTCGCTACAGCTTGCGAGAAGTAGAATACCTACCGCAACAAAGGCGAGGAAAATTCGAATAGCAAATCGAATCACGATGTTGTCCTTAGCTAATATGCACATTATTCAATCGCTATTATGTGCATTCTGCGTTTTGCTTCAACGAAAAAGGGGCTTACGCCCCTTTTAGTATGCTTGAGTTTTTAAGCGAGTAGCTCTTAAATCAAACCCTTAGCCACCGAAGTCATCTAGCATGATGTTTTCGTCCTCAACACCTAAATCTTTAAGCATGTTGATTACGGCCGCGTTCATCATAGGTGGTCCACACATGTAGAACTCACAGTC
>CEVQ01140391.1_pt1 | contig 26447 bp, 27 predicted proteins | sample 356551 | NCBI WGS metagenome assembly CEVQ01 (sample SAMEA2623756, study PRJEB7988) | marine metagenome | biome: marine biome (ENVO:00000447); feature: mesopelagic zone (ENVO:00000213); material: "saline water (ENVO:00002010), including plankton (ENVO:xxxxxxxx)" | depth 250 m | reverse complement strand
TGCTTCTTCAGCTGGTGCTTCTTCAGCTGGTGCTTCTTCAGCTGGTGAGGAAGTGTGCCTACTTATGATAGCGTTAGACTCAATTGAAGAGAGAGAATCTGAATCGGAATAAACTTTGACATAGCCTGTAGATTCGGCTCGGCCGAAATTATTGTTTAAATGATCTAGGATTATCAATTGAGAATCCTTTTTTAGTTGTTTAGATAATAAAGATACAATTTGGGATCTTTGCGGTGTAGCTTCGTTATGATGCCGAACTAAAATATTTAGTTCATCCCTATTGAGAAGTGTGTTTTTCTCCGTTGATAATATCTGTATTTCCATTTAGTTTTCCCTCATTCTAGTAAGAAAATTTGTAACTCTCTTGCGAACTGTAGGATTTACGGTGATTATAACGATTCCCTCGTTAGGTTGACCGTAAAGGACCTTAGTATTGTCTGGAGCCATAGCCACTACAGGGAGTGTAGCTAAATCTTCCTCACCGTCGACAACTATTCTTGTAGTGCCGTCTGTATTGAATGCTTTTTCAATAGCATCCCACAAATCCTTTGAAATTGTTCCAGGTAGATTTGCAACATTTAGTGTTGTCGTACCGATACTATTTATAATTTTTAAATCACCTTCAGTAAGGGTGTTTAATCTCTGTGTTTTGTAATCAACAATAGAGATATCTGGTTCTCGTAAATGAGTGAAAACGTTAAGAGTTGAAATATCACCAATAGTAGCTATTAATTCTGATGATTTTAGATCTGAAGGGATAGATGAATGTAATTCGCCTAAAGGATGCTTTAGCTCCTTATTCAACTGTGGATTGAGTTTAAACATTAACGAACTCTGAGAGCGAATTTACCAGGAGTACGTATGCCCATTTCTTGAGCCAATGCAGAATTTTCAGGATCTAAAATCTCTAAAAAACCTTGCCATTCTTTTGACATTTCCCCTCCGCACGCAGGACAAGATTCCTCTAAACTTAATGCATGACAAGATTTACAAGCTAACATGATTAGTTCTTCTCCGCATTAGCCTTTTTTCTATCTTCTTCGAGCCATGCTAAATTGCCGAGACCTGGTTGTCTCATTGTTAATCCTATTTTTGATTCTCTAGGTGATACTTCATTAATAGAAATAGTTACAATGCGAGCGCGTACTTTGTCACCTTGCCTAAGTTCTCTTCCAGAATCTTTACCTAATAATCGTTGATTACCGATATCGACATCTATATGATCGTCCATGATTTGTGATACGTGAAGTAGACCATCTAAAGGCCCGAATCGAACAAAAGCACCATATTCTGTTATTTGATCGACAACACCCTCAATGACTTCTTGCATGGTTAATTTAAATTGAAGAATATCCATTTTGACTGGTTGATAAACTGCACCGTCACCATGAACTACTTTTCCATTACCAGTTTTTTCAAGACCTATAGCTAAAACAGAAAACATTTGATCATTGGTCATTCTTCCCTCAAAAGTTTGCCTAGCTAGTTCTAAAGAGACGTGATCTAAATCCTCACCTAACCTATCTGGAGGTATTCTGACCATCTCATTTCGAACGTGTTTGAAATACATCTTTTACTCGCATTAAAGGCTACTATATACTAACTCCTTAGAGACCTGCTAGAACTAAACTAACAACAGACATTAATTTAATTAGAATATTGAGACTTGGACCTGCTGTATCTTTGAAAGGATCCCCTACTGTGTCACCGACTACTGCAGCCTTATGAGCATCCGAACCTTTACCCCCGTGTGAACCTCCCTCAATATGTTTTTTAGCGTTATCCCAAGCACCTCCAGCATTTGACATAAATATAGCCATAAGAACCCCGCAAACAGTTACGCCTGCGAGTACACCTGCTAACATTTGTAACCCATCTGCCTCGTTAACTAATCCTGTAGCTGGTAAAATAACTGCAAATATAACTGGCGTAGAAACGGCCAATAAACCTGGAGCGGCCATTTTCTTTATTGCAGCTTGTGTTGAAATATCGACACACCTAGCGAAATCGGCTTCTGCTTTACCATCCAATAAACCTTCGATTTCTCGGAATTGACGTCTGACTTCTTCAATCATTTCAAATGCTGCTTCACCTACTGCCTGCATTGAAAAAGCTGCAAATACAAATGGCAACATACCGCCAATGAATAAACCTGCTAGAACTTTAGGATTTAGAATATCAACTTGAGTTATTTCTGCTTGTGTAGTAAATGCTGCAAATAGAACTAATGCAGTTAATGCTGCAGAACCTATTGCGAAACCTTTGCCGATTGCAGCAGTTGTATTACCGACTGCATCGAGTTTGTCTGTCCTCTCTCTGACTTTTGGTTCCAAACCTGTCATTTCTGCAATTCCACCTGCGTTATCTGCAATTGGACCATAAGCATCAACTGCTAACTGTATTCCAATAGTAGATAACATACCGAGGGCAGCTATACCTATTCCATAAAGATGTGCAACGTCATAAGCGATGAGCATAGCTAAAGCTATAGTTATTACTGGTAAAGCTGTTGAAATCATTCCGGTGCCTAGTCCAGATATAATATTTGTAGCTGAACCAGTTTCAGAAGATTTTGCAATCTCTTGAGCAGGGGGCCTTTCGTCTGAGGTATAATATTCAGCAAACAAACCGATTAAAATTCCAGAAGAAACACCAACGAGAGTTGCATAAAATAAATTTATTGCTGTTAGTGTGATTTCGACATCGGCTGAAATTTCCCATGGTATGCCATTGCCGACTACATAATCTATAATGAAATAAGATGCTACTAACATCAAAAATGCAGCGCCAAAATGCCCTTTGTTTAATGCCGTTTGGGGATTTCCTCCTTCATTTGTTCTTACTAAAAAGGTACCGATTATAGAAACAAAGATACCTGCTGCAGCCAGAGTTAACGGTAACTGAACTAAGGCTTCTTGATCTTGAGCGGCTGCTAAAACCATAGCACCTATCATTACGCCTACAAATGATTCGAATAAATCTGCACCCATGCCTGCTACATCTCCGACATTGTCACCGACATTGTCTGCTATAGTTGCCGGATTTCTTGGATCATCTTCAGGAATACCTGCTTCTACTTTGCCTACTAAATCAGCACCAACGTCTGCAGCCTTAGTGTAAATTCCTCCACCCACTCTAGCGAAGAGAGCTATCGATGAAGCACCGAGAGAAAATCCTGCCATAACAGATAATCTTTGGTCTAACTCAGGATATGACCCTTCGAGACCTAAATACAGTAAAGATAAGCCTAATACACCTAAACCTGCAACACACATACCCATCACAGAACCGCCAGAAAAAGCCACCATGAGTGCGTCATTTAGACTGCTACGAGCAGCGTGGGTAGTTCTACTATTAGAGGCAGTTGCCGACCACATTCCTATGAAACCAGCCAACCCTGAACAAAAAGCGCCTAAGACGAAGGCTAAAGCAATTGCACTTTGACCTTGACTATTGTACCCTATTGCTAACAATACGGCAACTACTAAAACAAAAATTGAGAGTACTGTGTACTCACGTTTCAGAAAAGCCATTGCACCAGATCTTATGTGCTTAGCTATTGTGCTCATTTCATCAGTTCCCTGACTTTGTGTTTCTATCCACTTCATTTTCCAAAAGGCAAAGCCTAAGGACACCAATCCAGCTAAAAGCCAAAAATTAGTAAAATCTTCCATTTTTTTTCTCCAGTTTATTTGTTATCGATAAGACCGAATAAACGTTATCCTGTTGTAAAGTCGTAGATATATAACATTAATGTATTAATAAAATTATTAACGACGTGCTTTTCCATATGTTAAAGAGCCGAAAAAAGCAAGGAGAAACATAACCACTAAAACTGCATAGAGACCTATATCTTTCCAAACACTATATTCCATATACCAAGCCACCCAAAAGGCTAGGCCGACTGGGATGAGCATGTAATAACCAAAGGCTATTAGATTATTCGAATCTGAAAAAAAATCATTGACTTTCATGTTTAACCACTATCATATCTTTGATAGACAGAACGGACGAGAAGGGTATATCTAATCTACCGTCTGAATCTATTTCGAAACCTTCTGGAGTAAAATCTGAAGGTTCGACTATTAAACTGGTTAATTCACCAGTAGTAGATTCCATAACCACATTGAGTAGCCTACCTATTCTTTCACCATCTAATGTAGCCACTTCCTTGCCTTGAATATCAGATTGTCTTATTTGCATAATTAAGCGTAAAGGTTGTCTTCACTCCTCTTCTTTCCTTTTCTAGCCCTTTTAGCTAGATTACTTTGTAATTCGCTGTAGTATTTTATTGTATCCTCATTTACAGAAGGTGGAACTAAATCTAATGCTTTGTAGAAATGATCTGATGTTACAACAGTAGCACTATCATCATCTCTGAGTGCTAAAATGGCTGCTTCTCTCACAAGAGCTGCTAAGTCTGCGCCAACGTATCCTTCTGTATTACTGGCCATTTCATTCAAATCTACATCTGGACAAGGCATATCGCGAGTATGAATTTGTAAAATCTTAGTCCTCTCCTCTAATGATGGCGCAGATAATAGTATCAATCTGTCAAAACGACCTGGTCGTAGGAGTGCTGGATCTACTATTTCTGGCCTATTTGTAGCAGCAATAACTACGACACCTTCTAGATTTTCAAGACCGTCCATAGAAGTCAAAAACTGATCTACTACTCTGTCTGAAACTTTGCTATCCGTTCCAGTCCCACGAGTAGGAGCTATAGAATCCAATTCATCCACAAAAACGATACAAGGAGAAACTTGTTTTGCCTTTCTAAATATCTCTCTGACTTTTTTCTCAGAATCACCGACCCATTTAGACATTACTTCGGGGCCTTTAATAGATATAAAATTAGCCTCCGATTGTGTAGCTATGGCTTTTGCTACGAGTGTTTTACCTGTACCTGGTGGACCATATAGAACGATACCTCTAGGTGGTGTAACGCCTAAACGAGTAAATCCTTCTGGATTACTTAATGGCCAATCAACTGTTTCTATTAGTCTCTGTTTCACTTCATCCAAACCACCTATATCATCCCAAGAAGTACGTGGAATTTCGACCATTACCTCCCTCAGTGCTGATGGTTCTACATCTTTTAGAGCCTCTCTGAAATCATCACTAGTGACCTTCATTTTTTCTAATAACTGACTTGGAACTGGTTCGTCTAAATCTATTTCGGGTAAATATCTACGAAGAGCTTTCATAGCTGCTTCTCTAGTTAAAGAAGCCAAATCTGCACCTACAAATCCGTGAGTAATATTAGAAAAGTGATCAAGGTCTACCCATTGACCATTGTCATCCCTATCCAAAGGCATGCCTCTTGAATGAACTTGAAGAACTTCTTTTCTTCCGAGAACATCTGGAATTCCTATTTCAATTTCCCTATCAAAACGCCCTGGGCGCCGTAGTGCTGCATCTATAGAATCTGGTCGATTTGTAGCAGCTATGACTATAACTTGCCCTCTATTTTTTAATCCATCCATAAGAGTGAGTAATTGTGCGACGACACGTCTTTCTACTTCACCTTGCGTCTCATCACGCTTTGAAGCTATAGAATCCAGTTCGTCTACAAAGATAATAGAGGGGGCATTTGCTTCTGCCTCTTCGAATTTTTGCCTTAGATGGGCTTCAGATTCCCCATAATATTTATTCATAATTTCTGGACCTTGAATAGATAAGAAATTTGCACCAGATTCGTGTGCTACTGCTTTAGCAAGAAGTGTTTTACCAGTACCTGGTGGACCGTAAAGAAGAACTCCTTTTGGAGGAGTTATTCCCAAAGCATCAAATAATTCAGGGTGTTTAAGAGGTAATTCTATCATTTCACGAACTCTTCTTATTTCATCTTTCAGACCACCTATGTCTTCATAGGCTACACCAGTTGTTTTGAGTTGATCTTCTTTGACTGGTTCTTCTTGAACATTGATTATTGTATCTGCTTGGATTTGGACTGCACCTTTAGGTTTGATAGAAGTTACTACAAACGGCAACCTACCCCCCATTAATGTTAAACCTGGAACAATAACAACGTCATTTTGTGTAACCGGTCTGCGATTCAAACCTCGAAGAATAACATCCTCGATACCTTGCCCAAACTGAACTCTGCCTGATTGCTCTAAAAGTGGAGCCAATGAGACTTTTGTGGCAGGTCTTACAGATGCTTTACTAATTTCTACTTTATCACCTAGATTAGAGCCTGCATTATTACGTATCAGACCATCTGCACGTATGATGCCTTTACCTTCATCTTCTGTTCGAGCGCGCCAAACGATTGCTACGGTCGATTCTCTTCTTTTACCTTTAATATCTATAATATCTCCAATCTGTAAATCTAATAGTTTACGTGTGGAAGTGTCTATTCGACCCCTTCCATAACCTACTTCATCTTGTAAAGCTTCGGCTAATTTGAGAACGACTTTATTTTCAGACATAACTGTTCGGTGTTGGATGGTAGAGGTTAAAAAGATAATGTTGCATAAAAAAAGGTGAAACTGGCGGGCACGGAGGGATTTGAACCCTCGACCTGCGGCTTAGGAGGCCGCCGCCATTCCTGACTAGGCCACGTGCCCGTCTCTGTAAATATCTTCGACTTTTTCATCCTTTTCGAGATTCTTTTTTTGATTGAGATTGACACCCATTTTTGGTTTATCTAAGTTACTAACCTCCTCAATAGAAGGTATTTCGGAAGCAGCATCTAATAAATTTGGAATGGGGCGATTAGAAAGAATCTTACTATGTTTATTATGGACCGCACTCAAATAATCTTCTTTTTTCGAATCGGGAGAAAGAGCATTTTCATCTAGTGGAGTATTAGAATCTGGTTGTTTTTTATTTAAATCGAAATTTAGAGGAACTTCTGCGGAAATCTCCATTGCTGCCTGGGCGATTTCTGGTTCCTTCTCTAACTTATTATGTTCTTTCTTATTGAAAGTCATATTTCTAGATAAAAAGATAAGGTCTAAAAGACTGCGGTTACTTCAGAAGTGATTTTACTGCAGTGAAAGGATCGGTTTTACGAGATACTATATCTTCAGCTATTGAATCAAGAGATGTTAATCCCAATTCTGCAATCTTATCTTGATATAAAGAAGTTCGAAGATGTTGCCGAAGTTCGTAAATTTGTCTTTTCAAACGTGTAGATTTTAAACCATCACTACCCAAAAATAAACGATGTTTTTCTATGTTTTTCCATAATGAAGAGATTCCAGATTGGTCAACAGCTATAGTCTGAACTATCGGTGGAGTCCATGATTCCAACTCCCCTAGATGCTGCATCATTTTCAATTCCTCGACTAATCTGTCAGCACCAGATCTATCTGATTTATTAACTACTAAAATATCTGCTATTTCTAAGATGCCTGCTTTTTGAGCTTGAATTTCATCACCTAAACCTGGAACGTTTACAACTAAGGTAGTATCGGCTAACTCAGCTATTTCTACATCCCCCTGACCTGCACCAACCGTCTCTATGAAAATCAAATCTTTTTGTAATAATTCTATAGCATTGACCAAAAAACCGATAGTTGGAGTAATGCCCCCTAGATGGCCTCGTGTAGCTACAGAACGGATAAAAATATCTATATTTTGAGAAGAGAACATGCGTAATCTATCTCCTAAAATTGCTCCGCCCGAAAATGGACTTGTTGGATCTATTGCAAGAACACCTACGTTATGTCCCTGTTTTGAAGAATAATCTGCTAAGCAATTAACGAGAGTGGATTTACCGGCACCAGTAGGTCCAGTGATGCCTATTGTGTATGAGTTTCCTGTTTTATGCCAAACAGATTTTAATGCGTTTTCTGCCCTTTCGTCGCCATTTTCAATCCAAGATATTAAACGGGAAACAGCTCTTACATCTCCAGATAATAGGTCATCGAACAAAAAAATACCTCAAGAATTTGAAACGATGTAATCAACTATGTCATGTGTAGGAGTCCCCGGTCCAAAAATAGCGAATATTCCTTTAGATTCCCAAATGGTTTTTTCGTCATCGGGAATTATTCCTCCTGCGATAATTTTTATGTCGGAAGCATCCGCTTCTTCCAAAAGTTTTAGAACTTCAGAAAAGATATGAGAATGTGCCCCAGACAAAATGCTTAATCCGATAAATTGTACATCTTCCTGAACAGCAGCATCGACGATATCCTGAGGCGATTGCCTTAATCCTGTGTAAATAACTTCCATACCAGCATCCCTCAAAGCTCGTGCTACAACTTTGGCCCCTCTGTCATGACCATCTAAACCCGGTTTTGCGATAAGAATCCTAATTTTCGATTTTTCTGGCATGATTTTTATTAAGTTAGTTAATATTTATTTCTGACGGCGTTTTTGGGCTAAAACAGAGAAAACGCTTGGTTGAGAGTCCTCGTCTTCTTCTTTTTTCTCTTCTAATGATTCTAAAAAATCCGGTTTTTTTGAAGATTTTGTTTTGCGTTTTTTAGCATTAGATGTGGTAGATTTAGATATTTTAGATTTGGGATTTGGTTTGTCGGATTTTAATTTATTTTCGACTCTTGAACCCCAAGAATCTTTAGCCCATTCTTTTGAATTTTTATCTTTATTAGAAGAAGAATCTTTGGATGTAGATATATTGTCTGTAAAATCATCTAAATCATCATCCCACCCCATACCATCTAAACGTTCTTGAATAGTGAAGACTTTTGTAGAATTTAAGCCCAATAAAAAGGAGCTAAAGATTAATAAAAATAAGATTGAAGAGATTACTAATTCGGCAACTCCAAAGATGAATGTTGGACCTAGGAAGGTTCGAAGAACCATAGTTAAAACAAATGGAATGAAAATGGCCCATGAAAACCCTATAAGGTAAAGAGAGAGTGGTCTTTTTTTACTTGGAAAATAAAGAGCACCGCGTCTAGCACCCATGAATGGACCGACGGTGAAGGCTAGAATCGGACCAACAAATGGTATAATTAGCAATCCCACCCAACGCACCATAGTCGAGATACAAATTCGTCTTGAATCCCTAATAAGATTTTCATTCACGAAAGTTGTTATTCAGGCCTAAATATAAATGGTGCCGCCGGCCGGGATCGAACCGGCGACCTCAGGATCTTCAGTCCCGCGCTCTCCCAACTGAGCTACAGCGGCCTATGAAACGAATGAGCAAGTGGCTTAAATATTTGCCTATCGAATATAGCAAAGGCTTTTGATTGGCACTGAAACTGGCTCTAGTGATTTAGATGCCTGATTTCACTGAAAATACCTCTGCAGTTAAGCAAAAATGTTATTTTTGCGAAGCGGAAATATTTGTCAATACTGGACCTGGATGGAATAGTACAAGAGTAATTTGTAGAGATTGCTCTAAAAAACAAGAAGGAAATGAAGAATAAAAAAGTGAAAAGACCTAAAATCAACAGATACAATGAGGGTTGAATGGAAAGACGATGTATTACTGTTTCTGGTTTGCCCGGCTCTGGAACGACTACGATATCGAAGGCATTATCCAATAAGATTAGCCTAGGATTATATTCTTCTGGAGAAGTTTTTAGAACAGTAGCTTCGAAAATGGGATTAACGTTAAGTGAATTGACTGAGCTATCTGAAAAGGAGGAAAGTATTGATTTGGAAATAGATGAGATTGCCTTAAAAAAAATTAAAAATGGAGAGCATATTATAGAGGGACGATTAGTGGGATGGTTGGCTTACAGTAATGATATATCTGCATTTAAAATATGGATAAAGGCTGAAGAAAATATAAGACATGAAAGAATTATTTTACGTGATAGAAATAAAGAAGATAAGAAAATGATATTAAAAAGAGAGAAATCTGAATTAGAGCGATATAGAGAATATTATGATTTCGATTTAAAAAATACAGACATATATGATTTAATACTTGATTCAAGTAATACGGAACCTAGGCAAATTGTAGAAGAGATAATGAAGAAATATGATTGAACTAAGGAATAGTGAAATGGCACTTGTTGGCAATCCGCCAGAAGAACGAACTATAGAAGAGATAATCAATAATGGATTTGTTGTTATAGATAAGCAAGCTAAGCCATCTTCACACCAAGTATCGGCTTGGGTGAGAGACATGTTAAGTATAGAAAAAGCAGGACATGCAGGTACCTTAGATCCTATGGTGACTGGAGTATTAGTTGTAGCAACAGGAAAGGCTACTAGAGTTATTAAAAATCTTCAAGATTCTAGAAAAACGTACATAGCTCTATTAGAATATAGTAAAACGATTAAAGAAAAGAAAATAAAAGAAATAATGAAAGAATTTGAAGGTGTCATATATCAAACACCTCCACGCAATGCAGCAGTTAAAAGAACATTAAGAAAGAGAGAAATATATTCAATAAATATTATTGAACATGATGAAAAAAGAACTCTTTTTGAAGTAGAATGTGAAGCAGGAACATACATCCGAAATTTATGTAGAGATATTGGATATATACTAGGGCAAAAAACTGGTATGGCCCAATTAAGAAGACTTGCTACGGGTCCGTTTAATGAAGAAGATAGCCATACTCTCTTAGAATTGAGAGATGCATTTGAAGAATGGAAAGAAAACGGAAATGAAGAGAAAATAAGACAAATTATATTACCAGTTGAAAATCTGTTTGAACATCTTCCCAAAATTGTGGTAAAGGATTCAGCTGTAGATGCTTTGTGCCACGGTGCAGAACTAGGATTGCCCGGAGTTACATCCATATCCGAAAATATTACCAGAGGATGTATAGCTGGAATTTTTACTTTGAGAGGTGAGGCAATAGGAATTGCAAAAATAAGATTCAATAGTGAAGAAATAAAGGAATCTGTTGAAAATGATAAAAAGGGTAAAATTGCAAAAATGATTACAGTGTTAATGAAAAGAGATACCTATCCTAGAATTTGGAAGGGTAGATAAAATGAATGAAAAAAGAAGATTAACGTGTGGACTTGCTGGAGTGGCTTTTCTACTGATTACATTATATTATGGATTGATTGCTACTGGGCCGGCTCAGTACTTTGTTGCACCAAATGCTCAAAAAATTTTTTATTTTCACGTTCCGGCTGGAATGATTACATATGTTGCATTTTTGATTGTATTTTCGAGTAGTGCCTGGTACCTATACAAGGAATCGGAATATGCAGATAGACTCGCACATAGTGCGGCTGAACTTGGACTTTTATTCGGTGCCATGAATCTTGCTTCAGGAACTTTATGGATGCAAGTAGAATGGGGTGGAAATATATTTGACAGATTTATGACAGATATGAGACTCGCTACGACGTTGGCAATGTGGTTGATATATGTTTCATATGTAGTTTATAGAATGAATTCTGGGATAGATAGTAATAAACGAAATGCTGCAATCATAGGCGTATTAGGAGCGGTATCGATACCTCTAAGTTACCTATCTTCTAGATTTTTAAGATCGGACCATCCTGTTGTTTTTGCATCTGACGAAGGAGAAGTTGATACGAGTATGAGGATAGGATTGTATCTAGGGTTGTGTGGTTTGTTGTTAATCTTCATATATCTATTAGATGAACGTATGATGATTTTAAAGAAAGAAGATGAAATAAATAGGAAAAAAATGGAGAAACAATGGTGAAAGAGAAAATTGTTGGAATGGTAGTAATGATAATCCTATTTTCTCTAATGAATGTAGAAGGACAACTGCCTGTAGATGAGGATGTAGTGATGTCTTGTGACGATAATGAAGGAGTAATATCTATTAGATATAATCCAGTTTTTGAAATAGGTGAAGAATGGCCTGTGTACCTAGAATGGAGCTGTGAAAATGACGTGAATTTTGTAGTAGAGATTACTGATATTGAAAATAGAACGATATCTATTACAAATGGTAGTGGTGAAGATGGGATTGTATTTCCAGGATACACGTTTTATGAAGAACATTTCAATATTCTTGTAAAATTTTTGGTGATGAATGGCAATGAAGAAATAGAAGTGCGAGAGATGTATATCGATGTTAACAAAACGGCCCCAGACGATCTAAGAAATCTTTGGATTGCGATGTCTATTTTTTGGATTGGAATTGGTTGGTATATGAAATATATGTATGAAAAAAAGGAGAATATTGAAAAATATATAAAGTCGTTAAAAGAGGAAAATGAAGAAGATGAAAAGAAGAACTGAGAAGCCGTGGCCTACTTGGACAAAGGGTATATTCGCATTAAGTGTGATTGTTTTAACAACTTTTTTGGCCACATATAATGTTGGAAATCAATCAACATATATTAGTGTAGAAGATGCTATGACTGGAGAATATGATGGGCAAAAAGTTCAGATACATGGAAATGTAATTCAACGTACGCTGAATAATTTCTACTTGGAACAAAATAATGTAACTCTTATGGTAGAGATATTGGAAACTGAGATACCGCCCACATTTTCAGAAAATAATAGTGCTACGGTGACAGGAATATTGAGTAATCAAGACAATCAGCGTGTTTTGTTATCAGAAAAAATACAAATGGGATGTCCGTCTAAATATGTGGAGGCAGATGGACAGTAACGTATCGGAAAAATTGGAAGAAGATAAAGAAAATGTTTATACCATTCCTAAAACAGGAAAGATGAACGTACCTGGAAGAATTTATTCTTCACCTGCACTACTTACTCAAACGGGAATGGAAAATGCATTGCAACAGGTAGTGAATGTCGCCTCGTTGCCAGGTATAGTAGATGCAAGTTTGGCAATGCCAGACATACACTGGGGTTATGGATTTCCAATAGGTGGTGTCGCAGCATTTTCAACAGAAGAAGAAGAAAATGGCATGGGAGTGATATCCCCTGGTGGAGTTGGATTTGACATAAATTGTGGAGTGAGATTACTAAAAACTGATTTGAGTGAACAAGATGTTAGAGAAAGACTTCCTCAATTAATGGATGAACTATACAAAAACGTACCTGCAGGACTGGGGTCTAAAGGTAGAATAAAATTATCAAACAAAGAATTAGAAAACGTACTCAATGAGGGTGCAAAGTGGGCAAAGGATAATGGATATCTTTGGGATAAAGATATGCAATTTTTAGAAGAAAATGGACGTATGGAAAATGTTCAAATTGAAGAAGTTAGTGAAAAAGCTAAGAAAAGAGGAATACCGCAACTCGGTTCATTGGGAAGTGGGAATCATTTCTTAGAAATACAAAAAGTTGATGAGATATACGATGAAAGTACTGCAAAAATTTACGGGCTTGAGAAAGATAAGGTCGTTGTTATGATGCATTGTGGATCCAGAGGCTGTGGTCACCAAGTGTGTCAAGACCACCTAAGACCTGTGATAAACGCCAGTATAAGGGAAAAGATAGAGTTAAAAGATAAACAATTAGCTTCTGCACCATTAGATAGTAAAGAAGCGGAAAATTATATTGGTGCTATGAACGCAGCAGCAAATTATGCGTGGGCCAATAGATCATTAATAGCTCATTGGACCAGAGAATCTTTTTCCAATGTGTTTAAACAAGAAGCAGAAACTTTAGGAATGGAAACTGTATACGATGTTTCACATAATATTGCAAAATTTGAAAGGCATAATGGAAAAAACGTTTGTGTGCATAGAAAGGGCGCCACCAGAGCTTTAGCACCCAATAGTGTCGATATACCACAAAAATATAGAGATGTAGGGCAGCCAGTCTTAATTCCTGGAGATATGGGGACTTGTAGTTACGTTTTAGCCGGTGCAGAAGGAGCGATGAAGGAGACGTTTGGTTCGACGTGTCATGGTGCTGGTAGAGCCCTTAGTAGGAAAGCTGCATCAAAGAAATTCAAAGGAAAAGAATTGATAGAAAAACTATGGAAAAATAATAAAGTCTACGTAAAAGCAAGAAGCCCTAAAGTTGTATCAGAGGAGGCTCCAGAAGCGTACAAAGACGTTACGAGTATAGTAGATGTCTGTGAGAAAGTAGGAATATCAAAGAAAGTTGCAAAACTAAAGCCTATCGGAGTGATTAAGGGATAGATGGGAATTAATCTGAAAGATTTAACTGTGATTAAACCTATTAATTTAGCAGAATTAAGGGGGAAAAAATTAGGTGTTGATGCATACAATATGCTATACCAATTTCTTAGTAGTATAAGGCAGCCAGATGGAATGCCTTTACAAAATTCAGAAGGGGTGGTCACTAGCCATCTAAGAGGGCTATTGTCTAGAGTGAGTTATTTGAATTCTGAAGGAATTAAATTATGTTTTGTTTTTGATGGCGTTCCGCATCCATTAAAGAGACGTTTATTAGATGAAAGAAAGGAACGAAAGAAAAAAGCACAAAGAGAATGGGAAGAGGCACTTATTGTTGGTGACTTAGAAAGAGCTAGAATGAAAGCTCAACAGACATCTATATTGACTGATAAAATGATAGATGAGACTAAGGAAGTGTTAGATGCATTGGGTGTGCCTTGGGTTCAGGCTCCTAGTGAAGGAGAAGCACAAGCTGCAACTATGGTTAGAGATGGTATACTAGACGCCGTGGCTTCTCAAGATTTTGATACGCTCCTATACGGCGCCCCAATTATGATTAGAAATCTGACTTTATCTGGAAAGAGAAAATTACCTAGGCAACAAAAATGGATAAACATTGAAATGGAAAAAATAGTTCTTGAAAAGGTGCTTGAAGAAAACCAAATAACACAAGAACAGCTAATAGATTTGGCCATATTGATTGGTACTGATTACAATAGAGGGATACATGGGATAGGGCCCAAAAAAGGTATTAAAATAATAAAAGAATGTGGAAATGCTGAAAAATGCTTAGAAAAATTGGATCAACAAATAGATAATTTAGATGAGTTAAGAAAAATGTTTCTAGATACTAAAATTTATTCTACTAAAAATGTTGAAGTGAATTGGAAAGAACCTGTAAAATCTAAAACTATTGAGTTATTGTGTGGAAAATATGAATTCTCAAAATCTAGAGTTGATAATGCTCTAGATAAATTCTTTGGACCTGGAAAAGGTAAAGCTGAACAAGTTACTCTAGGTGATTTTAAATGAGATATTTATTTGCGTACTGCACGTAATGATGAACCGCATATTTTACATTCTTTCAATGGTTTTTCAAAAATATAGAAACAGGCCTCACAACGCCATTTCCAAAGTAAAAGGGATTTGATGCCCTTTCTGTCGGGAGAAATCCATTTTAGTTCTAAAGCTAAAGAGACGTTTTGAATTGCAAAATCGCTTGAGACTATAGTAGCCGATTTAGTTTTAGCTAAGGCGATTAATTTGATATCCGTTTCAGAAAGTTTACCGATGTCGCCCGTGTATTCTGCCATCTTTTTAACATCAGAAATGGAGTCGGGAGTAGGTGAATCGACTGAAAGACCAATTTGTACTAAATTTGAAAAATAATTTTTACTTGCAGAATTGCGTATTTCATCGACTACTTCTTGGATTGTGAATAAAACACCATCTGGATGTATTTGATTTAAAAAAACTGAAGTGTCTAAAACGTATTTCCTCATTGATTAGAAAAACCCAAGTATTGGTTGACAAGTTATTGCCCTCCATAGTAAAGGTTTTGTTAAGTTGTTGAACCCCATATTTATTGACCAATCTGGAGCATAGAATAATGATTTACCTAAAGTAAATGAGCGTTTTGAATATTTCATATTGTCCCCTACTTGCTTTTTCCAATTATACTGATAAGACAGTAAAGATGTACCATATTTGATATATTCAGAAACGGATTGACCTGCCAATCTACCTGAAATCATTGCTAATGATATACCTGCACCATTTGAAGGAAAAACTGTTCCTGCAGAATCGCCGACTAAGAGATAATTTCCTTTTACCATGGTTTGAACTGGACCAGAAATGGGAATAACGCCACCGCCTCGATAAACTATCTCACCTGGAAATTTAGAGGCGAAGAGATCTGCTTTCTCTTTAACTGAGTAATTATTAGAAAATTTAGGTTGGATTCCTACCCCTATGTTCGCACCGCCCTTTTTGGGAATTACCCAAGCATAACCTCCGGGTGCCATTGAACCAAAGTGTATTTCTACATTATTATCAAAATGCCCTTCTAAAAGAAAAAAAGAAACGGGTACCGTAGTGAGTTTGGTATTCCAATATTTACGTACAAGAGGGTCGTGAGGGCCTCCAGCTCCGATGATTACTTTTCCCTCGAAAAAATCACCATTGTCTAAAAAAACTCGATTTGCAACGATATCTACAACAGTTGAATTGTTGTGAAAAATTGCACCCTCTTTGATAGCTAAATCTGCGATTTCACTATCATGTATAGGTCTGTTAAGAATTTGACCTTCGAACGGATAGCTTAGTTTTTTTCCAGATGGAGTTACTAAATCCAACCTATCAGTAGTGCGTGAAATTGCAGAATTTGAGAGTTGGATTAAATCATCTATATCTGGAACATTTGGACATAACTCTTCTAATTGACTATTGGATGGAACTAATTCTCCACACTGTAAAGGGTGACCTATCTCTTTACTTCTATCCAAAACTAAAGTTTTGATACCTGCAGAAGAAGCGTAGCGAGCTGCTGTACTGCCAGCAGGGCCGCCACCAATCACAATTAAATCCCAAAATTTTTCCATAAACACCTCAATGCGATAGATAAAAATTGATTTCTGTTAAAAAATAATAAGCAAATTACTTAAATAAGGGTAAAAGAGAGTTACAAATGGGAGAAAGTAGTAGTGTGTGGCATCGTAGCGTATAAAGGAAATCAAAATGCAAGTGAAATAATTGTACCTTCTCTTAAAAAATTGGAATATAGGGGTTATGATTCATGGGGTATTGCAGTAATAAATGAAAGTAATATTGAATATGTAAAAAAGAGTGGTAGAATTGAAGGTGAAGATATAGAAATTAATTTAGGCGATTCAAATATTGGAATTGGTCATACGAGATGGGCAACGCATGGAGGCGTTACAGATGAGAATGCTCACCCCCATCTTTCAAATGATGAAAATATTGCTGTTGTGCACAATGGTATTATTGAAAACTACAAAGAATTAAAAACGTTCTTAGAAGAAAATGGTTTTAAATTTGTGAGTGAAACCGATTCAGAGATTATACCGAATTTAATAGAACATTATTGTAAAAATGTAAGATTTAAAACTGCTGTTAAAAGAACCTTGAAAAGAATTAAAGGAAACTATTCAATTGTTGCAATAGAGAAGGGGACTGGAACAATATGTGCATCTAGAAGAGGATCGCCTCTGGTACTTGGAATTGGAGAAGATGCAACATTTGTTGCTTCAGACATACCTGCATTTCTTGATTATACCACCAATGTTGTATATCTTTACGATGGAGATTTAGTTATTATTGATGAAGAGATTTCATTTTTCAATTTGGATGAAAATGTAGAAGTTAAAAGAGAGATAGAGAAGATAGAATGGGATGCGGAGCAAGCAAAGAAAGGAAATTTTAAACATTATATGTTAAAAGAAATAAGTGAACAAGTAGAGAGTGTAGAAAGGGCGATATCACAAGATAAGGAATTAATAGAAGAATTTGCTAAAGATATTAAAAAAGCTAGAAACGTATTTTTTGTTGCTTGTGGATCATCTTATCATGCTTCATTACATGGAAGTTATTTATTAGGTAAAAACACAAACATAAATGCAATTCCAGTTTTAGCTTCTGAATTCAAAAATTATATTAATTTTGTAGATAAAAAAACACTAATTATAGTCATATCTCAATCGGGTGAAACCGTAGATGTTCTTGACGCAGTTAAAATGGCAAAAGATAAAGATGGGAAAGTTTTAGCCATAGTTAATGTTCAGGGTTCTTCTTTAACTAGAGAAGTAGAAAAATACATCTTAATGAATGCTGGACCGGAAATAGGGGTTTTGTCAACTAAAACATATACCTCGCAGCTAGCGATATTGTCATTGATATCTTATTCTGTAAATGATAAATATCAAAAGGGATTGAAAGCTTTGAAAGCATTAATCAAATATGTATATGCATTAACTTCAAAAAATACTAGAGAATATTTGAAAAAATTGTCTAGAAATTTAAGATATGTTGAACATATATATACAATAGGGCGTAATTTAGAATACCCGACAGCATTAGAATCTGCATTAAAAATTAAAGAAGTTTCCTATATCCATGCAGAGGGATTTGCTGGAGGAGAATTGAAACATGGAAACATAGCATTAATTGAAAAAGGTACACCATGCATAGTTTTTGTTCCAGAAAAAAATAATGAAGAAATAATGTCTAATATGATTGAAGTAAAAAGTAGAGGGGCATACATAATTGGAATTGGATCTAAAAACCATGAAGAATTTGATTTTTTCATAAAAGTAAGGGATGCTGGAGAGTTGAATTCCATATGTCAAATAATACCTATTCAAATTTTATCATACCACTTAGCTGTTATGAGAGGGCATGACCCAGATAAACCGAGAAATCTAGCTAAATCTGTAACTGTAAAATAAAAAGGCAAGATTACTTACCGCGGCCTTCCTTGGCTTTAGGACGGAGTTGTTTACTACCGCATTTTCTACATTTTGCACTTTGGTAAGCATTGCGTGCATTACACTTCATACAGATTTTCTTCTCTAGAAGACGTGCTTCTGCTTCGGGAAATCTAGCCATCTAAAGCACTGGAGAAAAGGGCAGTATAATATACTTCCTAAGCAAAATGACATATCGAAAAGTTTATTATTGAACTTCCTGACTACCATTACGTTGAGCAAACGAGAATCTAATTTTAGATACCTGTCAGGGGTGGAGTAAGAAGCATATTGATTGATTTACCTATTGAACTAGAAGTTGTTAATTTTTATGTAGTATTTGTTTATTTAGCGTTAGCTCTAATAATATCTTTTATTTGTTCATTACTAGAATCTGTTATTCTTTCAGTTACGCCCAGTTACGTAGAGACTAAAGTCGAGGAAAAAACCTGGGTTGGAATAAATCTAAAAAGGATGAAAGAGAATATTGATGAGCCTTTAGCAGCTATATTGACTTTGAATACTATATCACATACCGTTGGTGCGGCAGGAGTTGGATCGGAATTTCACGGAGCAGGAAACTGGTTAACTATATCTTCTATAATTTTAACATTTATGATATTGGTATTTTCAGAAATAATACCAAAAACGATAGGAGCCACGTATTGGAGGAAAATTATTCCTTTTTCGACATATTTAACACACTATGTCATTATGATAACGATGCCAATAACGATTATGTTACAAAAAATATCTAATGTGATATCGCCAGAAGGAAGCGAAGGCGTAATGACAAGAGAAGAGATGGTTGCAGTTGCTAAAATTGGTCAGGATCAAGGAACTTTGGAATCTCAAGAAACTGAAATAATAAAGAATCTATTGGATTTAAAAAATATCTTAGCAGAGGATGTAATGACGCCGAGTACTGTTCTTTTTACACTTAACAAAGATGAAATTGTTAGCGAAGTTGTAGAAGAACATTCCCCAATAAGATTTTCCAGAATACCTATAATTGGAAAGGATTTAGATGATGTTATAGGATTTGTACTTACAAATACTCTTTTGGAAGAGAGTCATAATGGAGGAGTTACGAAAAGAGTAGAAGAATTGATTTCACCATTGGAACGGGTAAAACCTGAAGATAGTGTTGCTGAAGTATTGGATGAATTTATTAAAAGAAAACAGCATATTTTTTTAGTTGTGGATGAATATGGTGGAACTCAGGGAATAATAACTTTAGAAGACACCATAGAGACTCTTTTGGGCGTTGAAATAGTAGATGAATATGATGAGGTTAAAGACATGCGGCAGTTGGCAAGAGAATTGTGGAAAAAGAGAAGATAGGAATAATTAGTTTTTCTCCTTCAGTATATTACCGGAAAGTAACATGAGACTTGGTAAAACTAAAACCGCTATTAGAACTGAATAAATTATAGTTGCAGCAGTTATTATTCCAAAATTGCGTACTAATGGCATCGGACTGAGTGTGAGAACTGCGAACCCGAACAAGGAAGTTATACCACTTATAATCAATGCAGAACCGGTGTGCTTAATTGCAGTTTCAACTGCTTTACTGTTATCTGAAGTTTGTAATTCGTGACGATATCTTTCAACGATATGGATTGCATAATCAATGCCCAACCCTATAGTGAGTGCAGTTACCATAACTGTTAGAACGTTTAGGGAAATGCCGAGAAGAGACATAGTTCCAAGTATCCAGAAAGTTGCAATAACTACCGGTATAATTGTTAAAATACTGTAAGAGAATTTACGATAAACTAATAAAAGAAATAAAGAAGCCATCGCCAGAGAAATGAGTGTAGAATTGATTTGGGCCGTTTCTATAGTATTTATTGTAGTTATAGTCAAAACGTGACCTCCTGTTAAACTAACTGTTTGAGTTGAAAAGGTATCTGTAGGTATATCTGAAGAAAGTTGTGATAACATTTGATTGAGGCCTGCCTTATCTAAAGGATTATGTTTAGTTGGTCCGATGTATATTCTAATTACCGATGCATTGTATTCTCCATTTTGATTCTTATGTAATACTTTTTGAAGTTCTGTATTGAAACTTTCACCAGTAAAACGATCTGCAATGTCTAAATCTTTTTGATAAAGATAATCGAATAATTTCTTGATATCTTCATCAGTTGTTGAACTGATAGGTGTACCCTTAGAAGATAAAGAAAAGGTATCTCTTAATGATTGGACAAAATAATAATCTTGTCCGTGAACTGATAAAGAATTTACCGCAGGAGAAGCAGAAGAAACTTCAAATTTTAGATATGCATTAATTGCATTTGAAGGTGGAGTTACATTGACAGAATAAAGATAATCAGAAAATGAATGAGGAGTAATTGAAGGAATTAGTGTAGTGCTAGTTTCAGAATTATCTGCATCAATCCAGAAAATTGTAGAATTGATTGTATGATCGGAATTAGATATCCATTCGATAGATAACGATTCATTTGAATAAACGTGAAACAAACTTGTAATTTCAAAATAAGGGCCATCGCCATGATAAGTAATAGAGCCCGATTCAGAATGTATCGCAGTTCTAACAATTTGATAAATGGAATCGACTCTCGCTTCTGCACCTACTTGTATAACGTAATCAACAGAAGGTCTGTTAGAGCATTCTGATTTTATACCGAGAGATTCATCAAATATCCCTAAATTACATTGAACTGTAAAAGTCCCCTCTAAAAGTTCTTTGTAGCTTTGATTTTCATCTTTTATTAATATTTGAGATTGAGCATAACTACCTCCCCTATAATCTTCACTAACGTGTTTACCAATGACCATTATTTCTAAATCGTCAGATAAGAAATCGTCTAAAGTAAAGGAAGTTTCTAATTGAGTAGCCCCTCCTATTGATAATAAAGTTATAACAACGGTAGCTGCGACTATCGTTATTGGATGATTTTTTACAGAATGAATTGAAAAGTGAGTTATGGTGTCTATTAATTTAGATGATCTTGGAATTAAAGAATTGGAATCGGATGATTTACTATCTATAAGATAACGAGCAGCCGTGTGAAAAGTTAAAGTAAGAATAAAGGAACAAGAAATACCAATTGCACAAATAATTGAAAAATCCCTAACTGGTCCAACGCCTGCTGTTACACCTGAAAGAAAAGCGATTACTGTGGTTGCTGCAGCTAAGGAGAGTGCATAACCTATGTGTTGTTGACTTTTCAAAAGAGATGCATGAAAATCATTAGATTTAGTTATCTCTTCCATATATCTACGACTTATATGAACAGAAAAATCAATTCCTAGACCTACTACCAACGGCAAAACTGCAACAGATATAGCAGTCAATTTTATATTCAATAAACCAGCAAGACCAAAGGTCCAAATAATAGAGAGAGATAATGTTAAAATTGGTAAAATAACATAGCTGAATTGTCTGAATGAGAACCATAGAAGACAAATGGTTACCCCTAGCATACCTAATGCCATTAGAATATTTGTATCTCTGGTAGATTGATCTACATCATAAGCCATTAAATCTGTAGAAAATGTATCTACTGTTATTGAATTGAAGGACAAAGCGTTATCTACTAAATCTCGAGTGTTTTTTCCTACTTCTTTTCGTCCATCAGTATCCAAATCGGGATTGATAAAAACTACAACTAATGCTGAATCTGCTTCGGGTGCCGCCCTTTCAGTGCCTTCTGAAGCCCATAGAGGCAACCAATCTAAATCCCGATGTATCAAAACATCCGCTAAAAATTCGATATCACCGTATGTTACATTGTCGCTGCCATCTTCTATTTCTTGCCAAGTAGCATTATACAAAGCATCCCAAGGATTATCTAACTCGGAAATTTGAGTAAGATTGGAATTTTTCCATTCGAGAGCTTTGTTTAGATAACTGGCTACTGAGATAGAATTATCAACATTTGGAAGTTCGGCTACCGATTCTTGTAAATGTAAAATTTCCAATAATGAATTCATTTCTAAGATATTGGAATTAGAAGAATCAGATGAAGTGATATGAAGGTAAATCACGTGAGATTCATTACCGAAAAGTTCACCAACGTGATGATGGTCTTCAGTTATTTGAGAATCTGGAAGAAATGCTTCTACGTCAGTATTGAAAGAAACTGAAAGAAGAAAATAAGACAATAGTAAAGTAATTGCCCCAATTAAGGCTAAAACTTCAGTAGATTTTTCCGTCGAAATATTACCTAATTGCTTTATCATCAAATACCCCAGAAAACTAATATTAAATAAATAACCGGACCACCCTAATTACCCATTCGTCTTTTTCTAAGTTGAAATGAACGTATAGCCCGTAAGAAATCTATCTTTCGTAGTGCGGGCCAATAAACGTCCGCAAAGTATAGCTCTGCGTATGCAATTTGCCATAATAAGAAATTACTAATTCTTTCCTCACCGGAAGTACGTAAAATCAAATCCGGATCTGGGAGATTGCCAGTATAAAGATGACTAGACAATAGTGAAGAATTGATATCAGTAGTTTTAATTGTGCCTGATATGGCCTTATCTACTATTGATTTTACAGCGTGTATAATTTCTTGACGGCCACTATATGCAACTGCAATATTGAGTTGAAAATTGGTGTAATCTTTAGTTTTTTCTTCTGCTTGACGAATACTTTTTTGAACATTTTCAGGAAGTTTTTCAGGAGAACCTATAACTTTGATTTTTATTTTATTTTCATGAACTCTTTTATCTTCCGAAATTTCCTTGAAGGATGAATTGAATAAAGACATCAAAGTATCGACTTCTTTTTCATCTCTTTTCAAATTTTCCATAGAAAAAGCATAGACTGTGACGATTCGTATATCTAAATCCATACACCAATCCAATAATTTTTCTAATGAATTTTTACCTAAAAGATGGCCTTGTTGAGAAAATAGTCCAGCTTGGGCTGCATAACGTCTATTACCATCCATAATGACCCCTATATGTTGTGGAACTTTACTACTTTTTACTTTACGAAGTAGAATCTTCTCATAGAAAAAATAAAATGGTTTTAAGGCGAAATTAGCGATAGTGAACACAATAAACTAAATAGACAATATTAAAAAAAGAGTTGTTTGGTGAAAAGATGATGAAAGACAGCATAGTTCATTTCTTTGTTTTATCTGGTGAACATGAACAAATGGCAGAAGTAGAGGTAGAAGAATTATTGATATTGTATAACAACAGACCGAAAAAAATATCGAAAAAGAATAGAATTTTGATTATTGAAACGAAAGATGATATTGAAAGCGCGATGATTGAACGACTCTCATTGACAAAATATGTTGGAAAAATTGTAGAGATTGAAGATGTGGATAAATATGAAAAAATAATAGAAAAATCGAAGAGTATAGAATTGCAATGTGAAACATTTGCTGTGAGATGTCATAAAATAAAAAATGAAAAAGAAGTACCTATAGATAAAATTAATAGAGAAATAGGCACCATACTGGGTAAAAAAAAGTTGGTTGATTTAGATAATCCAGAAACAGAAATTATAGTTCTGATTAGCGATAGAATATATCTCGGTATTTCAAAAACCAAAACGGGATACGTAAAATGTTTGAAACATCATGTAAATTATAGACCTGAATTTTATCCTATAAGTCTCAATCCTAGGATGGCCCGTGCTATGATTAATGTAGCGGGAATAAAAAATAATGAGATAATGCTTGATCCCTTTTGTGGAACTGGAGGGATATTGATAGAAGGTGCAGATATGGATTTGAATATAATTGGTCAAGATATAGATTCAAAAATGGTAGAAGCGAGTTTGAAGAACCTCAAATATTTTGGATTTGAAGGACGAATAATAGAAGGCGACATATCAGAAATTGACAAAATAGAAAAAATAGACGTTGTAGTTACGGACCCTCCATATGGACAATCCAGTTCATTAAAGGGTGAAATGAGAGATGAATTAATGAAAAGAACGATGAAAAGTATAAAGAAAAAGTTAGAAGTAGGAAAGAGATTAGTTATAGTAGTGCCTGAAAAGGATATGATATCTGAAGATGGATTTGAAATTAAATATCAATTTCCATGGTATTCACACAAAAATCTTACGAGAAATGTATTGGTCTTAGAAAAAGTCACCTAATGATGAGCGCGAATGTATACTTGGTATTCCATTGAGCCGTTTTCAGCTTCTATAAAGAAACCCCAATCACCATCATCGATGTCAGTACTGTTTATGGAAGCTGTGTAGTTCCCCTCTTCATAATAATCATCATGACTTACATTTCCACTAGCGTTGTAAACTCTAAGTCTTACTTGGCCACTGAAAACATCATTACTTGATGTATCATCAAAAACCATCTCAATAGTCATCATAGTTATAGTGTCTGAATCTGTAACATTAAATTCTTCATAATCATCCTCACAGACAACCGGCCCATCACCTAGACAACCTACTTCACCTTCAAATAGAAAAGTTGTAACATCTGAACCTTCCTCATCTACAAAAACGAGAATTGATTTCGTATCAGAAGATTTGCCATCACTTACTTCCAATGTAACTGTCCAAGTACCTACTTCTGAATAGCTATGTGAAACGTCTGATAAATCTTGACCACTATCGGTAGTATTGTCTCCAAAATCCCATGAAAAGGTGAGAGGATCGTTATCTTCATCGTCCGCTGTAGAACTGAAGGAAATTTCTTCATTGATGCCTACTGTACTATCGGCAGGATCTGTAGAAACAGATAATATTGAAGGAGTGGCGTTATTTTCCTCTTCTTCCTCTTCTTCCTCGGTTTCTTCATTGAGAAATGGTATTTCATCTTTATACGTCCAAACACCGTAACCTGCAGAACCAGCTACTAAGAAGAAAACCATCAATAAAACTATAAGCATTTTTTTCATGACTACAGACATACGTATTCAATGCTGTATAAAATCTTGTTCGCATGTTAAGAACTGAGGGAAAGCATATAAATAGGTGCCAAAGCTCACGACGAACTCTACTTTGAGTACTGGAGGCCCTTATTGGCAAATGAAACCGATTTCAAATACATAGTACGTGTGGCAGACACCGACCTTCCTGGTGAAGGTAAGTTAGTGAAAACCCTGCCTAAAATAAGAGGAATAGGGGCAAGAGCCGCTTTAGCGCTTATAAGATCCATTAAACTAGATCCAAACAAAATAGTTGGTGAATTAGAGGATAAAGAAGTAGATTTATTGAATGAATCCGTAAAAGAAATAGATGAGCACTTACCTGGATGGATGCTTAACAGAAGAAAGGATTATGAAACTGGAGAAGATGTACATTTCGTTTCAATAGACATTTCAACAAAGGTTGAAGATGACATTAATAGAATGAAAAAGATAAAGAGCTACAAAGGTGTTAGACACCAGAGTGGTCATAAAGTCAGAGGGCAACGAACTTATTCGAATGGAAGAAGAGGTTTGGCTCTTGGAGTTAGTAAAGGAAAAAAGTAGGTAATTGAATGGGCGATCCTAAATTTTCAAAAAAACACTATGAGAAACCATCTCACCCTTGGGAAGAAGAGAGAATTCAAGAAGAGAAGGGGATTGTGCATAAATATGGACTTAAGAATAAAAAAGAAATTTGGAAAGCTAATACCATAATAAGAAAAATTCGTCAGCAAGCAAGATTGCTAACGGCTAAAGCTGCTTCTGAACAAGTGAGTAAAGAAAAGGAATTACTCATTGATAGAGTTGTCACATTGGGAATTATTGATCATGGTGCAGCATTGGATGATGTATTAAATTTGAATATGGAACATATATTAGATAGAAGGCTACAGACTCAAGTTTATGTTCAGGGTTTCTCTAGGACAGTTAAACAAGCTAGGCAATTGATAACGCATGGACACATAACAGTAGATGGAACTACTATTAGAGAACCTGGAACGGTAATAAATGAAAAATTAGAAAAGACTATAGAATATAATTACAAATCACCTTTGCAGAGTGATATGCATCCAGTTAGACCGAGTGTGCAGCTTGACTTTGATTCTGATGAAGAGAAACCGGCTGAAGAGAAACCGGCTGAAGAGAAACCGGCTG
>CEVQ01133668.1_pt1 | contig 26801 bp, 20 predicted proteins | sample 356551 | NCBI WGS metagenome assembly CEVQ01 (sample SAMEA2623756, study PRJEB7988) | marine metagenome | biome: marine biome (ENVO:00000447); feature: mesopelagic zone (ENVO:00000213); material: "saline water (ENVO:00002010), including plankton (ENVO:xxxxxxxx)" | depth 250 m | reverse complement strand
TTGAACCATCTGGCCATAGCTGCGAGGTTTTGATAAAAGCATCAGTTAGTAGTATTCCGTTTGCGGCAAGCCGAAATTGAGTGACGGCGGGCCACATTCCCTTAGGGCAAGGTATTCCTGTTTTAAAATGTCCGCACGTCTCTTTGGCTAAAGAGGCAATCTGGATAGTTCCAACCGTTTGTGTCATTACTGCTTTCTTTATTTCTTCCGTGAGCAATGTTCTTGATGAACATATGCATAATGACTCTAGTATGCCAATGGAATTGCCACTTGTGTAGCCTTCATCACTAATTTGTTACTTTGACCTTATATTTGCTTCGAAGTAGTATGATAATAGGACAAATAAAAATACTAAAGATAGCTTGGAAGGTGCTGATGTCGAAAGTTTGCGTGTTGTCGCAACGAGTACCGTATCCCCCAAATAAGGGCGAAAAACTTAGAACATATCATCAAATTGAATTTCTAAATCGCTTAGGGTACGAAGTCGAAGTTTTTTCTCTTATAGAAACTGCAGAAGATAAGAAAAATGCCGAAGCGTTAGCCAAGCATCTTGGAATTTCGGTTAACTCTTACCAGTTAGGTAGTAAATTCACGCGTTATGCTTCGGCCTTACTGCAAGGTTTGCCCATAAGTGTTGGAGCGTTTTACTCAAAAACACTTCAACATGTTATTGATGAAAAGCTGAAAGAGGGTGAGGATGCGCTGCTGTTAACCGCGTCGAGTTTAAGCTATTACATCTTCAACTCGCCTTATTACAACACTACCCATTGTCGCTTGTTTATGGACTTTATGGACGTTGATTCAGATAAGTGGGCGCAATACGCAGATTCTTCTTCCTTATTAATGCGCTGCGTATACCAGCGTGAAAGCAAGGGTATAAAAAAGCTTGAGGCTAAAACAAACCAACGGTTTGATGAGTGCTTTTTGATTGCAAAGGAAGAGGCGCAGCTATTTAATTCTTCAGTAGACTCATCGAAAGCGATAACCGTACTTGGAAACGGATTAGACTTCGATGCGTTTTATCCAGCGAAAGCCCAGCCTTGCGCGGTAGCAATAAGCACTGCACCGCATTTCTTGTTCACGGGCGTGATGGACTACAAGCCAAACGTAGACGCGGTACTTTGGTTTGTTAAAAACTGTTGGCCACTCATTCGAGAAAAAGCGCCGAATGCAAAGTTTACTGTGGGTGGTATGAACCCTGTTGAAGAAATAAAAGCGTTGTCAGGCCGCGATGGTATAGATGTCACGGGCTTTGTCGATGATATATTGCCTTATTTTCACCAAGCTCATGCGTTTGTTGCGCCATTTAGGTTGGCAAGGGGCGTGCAGAACAAAGTCCTTCAAGCGGCGGCATGTAGACTATCGATAATAACCACGTCTATGGGAGCTGAAGGGATCTCGTTTGCCAATGCTGACAACATGTGGATAGTAGATGATGTAGACAGCTTTGTAGCTGCATGCGTTGAGAGTATTGAAAACTTTGAGCTATCACAACATAAAGCACAACGTAGCTACCAAGCAATAGTTAGCGAATATAGCTGGGAACAACAATTGAGCCCGTTGATGGTGGCAATGGCAAGAATATGAAATCAATAATTAAGAAGAGTTTTTTTGCCCTTTGTGCACTTGTAATGTTTCCTTTCACGCTTTTGTATTTAATGCTGTCTATTGTGGTAAACAAAGACTCGCTGCTTTCGTCTTTTAGCCAGCTGCTATCGCTTATACCCGGTAAACTAGGGTGTTATTTACGTTCGGGCTTTTATCGGTTTGTCATGACCTCGTGTGCACCAAACGTTCTCATCGGTTTCGCCACGTTGTTTTCACAACAAGATACTGAGATTGACGAGGGGGTGTACATAGGGCCGCAATGTAACATTGGCAAATGCGCTATTGGGAAAAATACTTTGTTGGGAAGCGGTGTGCACATTATGAGTGGCAAAGGACAACACAATTTCTCTGACCCAGAAAAGCCGATTAAAGATCAGGGCGGCGTTTTCACCAAAGTCTCTGTAGGAGAGAACTGTTGGTTGGGCAACGGTGCACTGGTTATGGCCAATATTGGCAGAGGAAGTGTGGTAGCAGCAGGTTCTGTAGTTATTGATGATGTGCCTGCGGGGGTTATAGTAGGTGGGAACCCTGCGAAGGTCCTGCGTGCTTTGCGAGAGTAACTGCTGTATTTGCCAAATAATTTCTCAATCGTGTGAGAACACCTTTGAATGTCATCGTTGGAATTTGTAACGAGTGAAATACAACAGTGTCATTGGACAAAGTTTGTTTGTATTGACTTGCTCCTCCCATAAAATCGTACCAACTTAACCCTTGTTGAGCATAATACTCCATTAAAGCAAGATGCAGAATATAACCAGGCTTAATATGCTTAGATGCAAACTCAAGGTTTACTCCAGAGCAGTAAAAAAAGACCGCGTCTTTTTGTACGAAGTTGAGTGTATACCCTAGCAAAGCATCTCCTGCTGTAACTTTTGCTATTTCACAAAGCTTGCCATTACTTATCAAAAAGTTCTTAAGCGTGCCTTTGAAGACCTTATTTTCAAATCCGCTCCCAAAGGTAGAGTCTCCCCACCGCTTTATGTGAAGTATTTCTAATTGCTCTAGAAATAAGAGTTTTTGTTCTAAACATTCAGCAATTGTCACTTTAATTGGACCAAAGCGAAGATGTACTTCTTTTATACTCCTTCTTAACTTGCTTCTACTATTAGCTGAAAGGCGAGAGATTAGCTGCTCTATAGTAAGTTCTGGTGAAAGAGAACGACGAAAACCATATGAAATATGAGCGTCAATGCGTAAGTCGTTCAAGTATTTTTTGGGAAAAAGAAATTCACATGTCATTGAAACATTAAGAATATCGAAATTTTGGCTTTTTAGTTCTTTTAAGAGTAAATCAAAGAAACGGTTTTGATTTTCAGGTAAGCCAAGTGACGTGTTGTACTCTATCCACACTTGGTCGTTATCAGGACAGCCAGTTTGGTTTATATGGGCTAACTTAAAAGTCAGCCCATATTTCTTTTTAAAGCTCTCACCGATTAACGCAAAGTGACTCACAGTACTTTGTTCGTAGAGCAAAAACATATGAACCGGAAATGTCTTTTGGGAAAACCATGCTTTGAGAAAACCCTCACTCAAAAACGGCGAAAAGTTATCACAGTTTACTTCATGTAAGACAGTGGAGAGTTGCTCCCAAGTTACATTTGTTAGCCATTGTGTTTCTTCCATGTACTAATTTTTTACGTCTTTTGAAATACGCTCGTACAAAGATAAATCTTCTTCAGTCAAACTCGACTTTTCGACAGTCGCTAAAGCCTTCTGAGCTTGGGTTTGTTCGTCAAGATGCATGTGTGCGTTTGCTAACAAAAGCGCATTAGCGTTAGAACTAACATTATTTGAAAACGGGGTTATCTCATCATAACGCTCTGAAGAAGTTAAAATGCGAAACAACGTATCTAAATAGTCTTGGTTTGATGCATTTAATTCAACGACTCGCTTTGCAATTTCAAAAGCTTTGTCGTTTTTACCGTCAAGGTAAAGGACCCATGCATAGTTATTTAATACATCAGTGTTACCACTTGTTTTACTAATGATGTCTTCAAAAATAGCTATCGACTGAGCGTTGTCATGTCCTATTAATGACTCAGCTAATAGTGCTTTTATTGATAGGTCGTTAGGATGTTGCTCAAGGTGCGCTTTAAGAACCCCATAGTCGACATTGCCACGCCTTATGTTTAGCGCATGAAGTAATTTAAGCGTATGAGAATTGCTTGACTCGTTATAAGCTCTTGTGAGTAATGATGTCGCTTCATCCAAATTATTTTGCTTAATAGCGTAGGTACCGTTTAGGTAATCTAACAGCTCTGATGGAGCGTTCGACTTTTTCTCAATCTGTCCGATTTTATACTTCGCTTTAGATAAGTTCCCTTGATGAATGTAAAGGGAAACTAGCTTTGCATCTAACGCAAGGCTTTCTTTTGGTCGGTCAAGAGAGTGCGGGACTTGTTCTAGTACTGAGATCGCTTCTTTTAATTGGCCTGTGTTCTCAAGGTATGTTGCAAATGCAATATTTGGGCGTGTGCTGTCAGGGAACTGTTTATTCCATGCCTTGACTATATCTCTTGCTTGATTGGCGTTATTCGAACGGCTCGCTAGGTAGAACTGTAATTCCCAGTATTGATTGATTAGTTTTGCCTTTTCGGCATCTGTAGTGTTTAGAGTTCTTTGAGCAAGCTCATTTGCGCCTTGAGTAGCGAAAATACCCGCCTTCATCAATTTAAAAAGAACATTGTCGTCAAATTCTGAAATAGCTTTATCAATATAGGTATGTAATTTCGATTCGTATTCTTTATTTTTAGAAAGCTTTTGGAAAGCAAGGTATAACTTTAGCACAACGACATCGTTGAGATTATTTTCTAGTATTTTATCAAGAGAATTCAGTGCACTCTCATAGTCTTTGTTCTTCGCAGCAGACTGAGCCATGAACATGTGAGCAGCTCTATTTGTAGGCAAAAGCTCCAAAGAGTCTTGATAAACTAACGCTGCGCTATCTCTGTCACCTTTAGCAATAAGGATGGCTGCTTTATAGTTCATGACTTTTACTTTGTCAGTTGTTCTTTCCAGCCACTTGTTTACATATTTTAGCGCTTCGTCAAATTGAGCCTTGTTCATCATCATCGCAACTTGAATGAGATTATAAGTGCTATCTGAAGTGTCGCCTGGTTTACTCAGTGTTTCAGAACTCCCTTCACGTGCTAACTCGATAAGTCCGCTAAGCACCCTTGCTCTAGGCGATTCGCTTTGAGCGAGCTTTGATTGTAGCGTAGTCCACTCTCTGGCATGGCTTTCTGTGCCTATAAGTTGTCCAATGGTAGACACATCCAGCTCTGAGAAGCTTTCTTGAGTTGCTAGAGTTTCTAGTGCATCGTCGGTAATGCCCAGTTTGATTTTGGTAGCAACAAGCATGGTATTTGCCAATTCGTTGTTTGGTGCCATATTTGTTGCTTTTTCAAAGCTACTTAATGCTGATTCATAATTTTGAGAATTGAACTCTAAAAGCCCTTTCGTTAACGAAACAGAAGGCATATCTATTCCGTAGGTATCAGCTAAAGATATGGCGCTATATGCTTCATCATGTTTATTTTCGCTTAATAAAATTAAACTATTAAGGTAATTAGCCATTGGGTTTTTAGAAAATCTCGCAAGAACAGGGGTTACAAGTTCTTTCGCTTTTTTAAAGTCATTATTAACTAGCAGAGCTTGAGCTAATGGCAAATTGATGTTCAATACGTTAGGGTTATTTTTCTTATACGCATTATAAACTGTTATCATACCGTCAATATTATTCGACCGCCTTAATAGATCGCCCATCACAAGCAGCTCAATATCGGATGTGGAATTGTCAATTAGTGGTGAAACATCTAAGCTTGTAAGAGTGTTGCTATTAAATGCTTCAAAGACGCTAAATACGGCCGTGTCGCCTTCTATTCTTTCTAAATCTATAGAGTTTGATAGTGCGACGCTAGACCACGCTTCTGCCAACATACAATCGCGACAAGTACTGTTTTTATCTATAAGTCTTTGGAAACTGCTATCAAAACTAAGGATAGCTATATGTGCGTTTAAGCTCTCAGCTTTGCTCTGTTCGGATGGGGTTAGCGCTTCAATATCTACTTTTTCGAGTTGCTGTTTGGCACCAATTATATTGCCATTTAGTAAGTAAACTTCTGTAAGCAATAGCCTGAGTTCAGATGTTGGCTCCTCACTCATCGCTTGTTTAATTAATACTTCAGCCTCTTTTGATTGCCCATTCTCAAGTGCAACTTTGGTTTCTTGAATGTAATCTTGGTGAGCCTTTGGTGTGCATCCAATACAAGTTAATAGAGCGAGAGCAGCAAATTGAATATTTTTTTTTAGCATTTTAAAACTTCTAACGTCCGTGAGTTTACCTTGATAAAGGTATCGTGCTTTTTAATAAGTGACAAGAAGTATTAAGATAGTATAAAAAAAGCCGGATTAAAATCCGGCTTTTCTTATAAAGACAATGATTACTTTTGCTTTCTACGGCGAGCTGTTAAGCCCAAGCCCAGCAAGCCGAATGCAGCCATCGCTAGCGTAGTAGGAGCAGGTACAAGCGTGGTCTGAACCGTTGATGATTGAGTAATGGTCAACTGATAAGTACCAGCACTAACGTTTGCCCAGCCTGATGTGAAAGTCTCGCCGTTACCTGAACGAACAAGTAAGTCGCCTAAACCAGGTTGATCAATTGCGATATCGTTAAATGTCACGCCTGATGGGCCATCTGTAAGAGACACTGTATCTCCAGTGACAAGGTTCGCAAGTTGAATTCCAAATGTCGCTTTAGCTGTAGCTGTAGCCGCTCTTAAACTATCATTAGCGATATCCGGCGAGATAAATGCATCAACTAAGTAATCCATCAAAGCACTAAATCGCACATTAATATCTGTCAACGCATCGAGTGTAAATTGCGTAAGGATATCGTTTGCGATGTTACTATTGGCACCCGCGCTTTCATCGTTACCAGCAGCAATGCCCGCATCCGCATATGTAAAACCGCTAGCACCAGAACCTAGCGCACTGCCTGAAACTTGAGCGTCAGCCACTGAATAGTAAAAAGCGTCACTCGCAACTAAATTGCCACCATCAACAGACTGACCATTGTTGGTAAGACCTAAAACTCCGCAAGAAGAACCTAGGCAGAGTAAGTCTGCATCAGAATCAGCTGTGGCAGAGGATTTTGAATCTAAGTCTGAATCTGAAGCGCCATTGTTATCAGCGAACGTGCTTGTTGACCTTGTGCCACCCGGAAGGATAGAAATAAAGTCAAGAGGGTTAACTGGATCAGGTACCAAGTCGCCGTCAGTATCGATTTGAACAAGAAGATCATTTAATTCTAAATAAGCTGTTGCTGATACTCCAGCTGTTGCATTCGAAGCTGTAACAAGAGCTCCCGCAATCGCTGCATATTTGATAGTTGTTGCAAATTTCATTTTCCACGCTCCGTTGTTTTGAACAGTAGGTCTGTTATACGTGTTAACATAAGCATGCAACGTGCCATTTTTTAAGCGATTGATTTTATAGGTTTTATTTCATTCGCGTTTACGTGTTGTAAAATTTTTAGACACTAATTGATATTTTGAAGGAGAGATGACATTACAAGGATCAAAATAAGATTTAAGTTCAGGGAGCTCAAAAGGTAGCGGTAGATGCTGTCGATTGAGAAAGTGATTGGAAAGCGTAGACATTCTATACTGAAGGAAGCCCATGGAAGCACACTTAAGCATTATTTCTTGATAGCAAGCTAAAGCTTGTTCTTCCTCCTTCTCTTTTTGTCTATCCCATGAAAGAGATAATACACACTCCATTGTTCTTTCATTTATAAGGGTTACTGAGATTGGACTTTCTAAACTATACTTCTTACATGTTTCACTCATGATAGAAGTAATTAATTTAAAATCTTTGCTCGATATTTCAGAGCAGGGCGCGCCCCATAGCAAACCTACTTTGTCTTGACTTGGATTGGGCACGTTATCTGTTAACTTTTGAAGGTTTCTCCAATAAATGGTTCGAAGAAATTCATTGCTAGGAGTCCCTTGTTTTATTTTACATAATTCTATTAGGCTCTTTCTCAGAGCAAGTTTAGCGCCTATTTTTCTGGCTATACCACTATTACTGGAAACTAGTTTTTTAACTAAAGCTCTATTATATTTAGGAGTAATAGACAGCGTTTTCTTAATAAAGCTGAGCTTTTCTTTGTCAATGAATAAAGGTTTTACACCTAGTTTTTTCATCGCGGTCTTAAGATCTTTAATATGCGCTTTGACTTGGTTTTTGGTTCCGTACATCCCTCCTGAAAGCGTCCAATCATCTAAACCGAATTTGCGGATCAACTTGTTTAACTCTTCGTAATCATACGATTTAATTAGATTTGGAAATTCTACAGCAAGTAATTGGAGTGTCTTCATGTTGTTTCCAATGTGTGCAGCACTGTGTATGGTGTTTTGTTTTCTCAGGATTGCACAAGTATCAATCATTTGATCAATATCTTCTTCTTTGAATGGTATGAAGTAAGCAACGAAACAATCAGGTTTTTTCAAAAGCTTAATTGTAAGGTTTGTTACAATTGAGACATTATTTTGAATCACGAGACCTGTCAGGTCAGGGCCGATGCTATAGGTTCTGGTTGCTATTTTCCCGTCAATTTCAAATGATGTACCATCGGTTGATGTCACAAAATGTGTAGGTGCTTCTTCTTTATTGTTGGGAGTGATAATTTCTGCATGCAGAATATTCTTAGCGTGCTCAGCGAGTGGAGTATGACCAAAACCCCGTTCAAGATAGTTTCCGATGACGCTTGCAAATTTTGGCGCTCCAGTAGTGTCATGTATATGGATATCACCGTTTTTTATTAAAAATTCACTAATGGCTTCTTGTGATACTCCTGGTTCTACTGTTATGTGTCCACTTGATTTCTTGTAGTAACTTATTCTTTTAAACTCACTTAAATCCAAGGCAATACAATTTGAAGCGTAGGGCTCTTTACCTCCATAACCTAAGTTGGCGCCTCTACTGTAGGGGTGAACAGCAAATCCATTGCATTTTGCAAGTTCTATTATCTTAATTATTTCCATATATCGCAAAGAGCCATCGGATTCGGAAGGGTATGGTTTAACGACCAATATAGCTGAATTTTTTTCTGGATACGTGATGTACGCATCGTTAGTGTCGACAAATAATATCTGTGATGACCGAAAGCCAGAAGTTAGTAGAAGGTTTTTCAGCTGCTCAAACCCAAAGTCTAATGTTCTCATAAATAGTTCCTAACGCGCCTGAAAAATATCGCAAGACTGGAATGCAATGTATTTGGTAAAGAGCACCAGGCTCGGCAAAAGTAATTAGAGTGTTTAGACGCTTCTCTAGTCTCGAGGATACTTCTCAACTTGATGCTGTATGTTTTTCAACATTATTTTAAAGCTAGGCCTTAAATTAGCGTAGAGCAGCGATGGATTGATATAATAGGGTGCACGCCTACCATGATAGTCAATAACGGGACCAACCTGCTCAAACTGAATGCCCACAAACCTCATACTTCGGGCAAGACGTGGTTCCATCATAACATACGTATGTTTGATATTATTGTGCATAACTAAAGCAGCAGCAGAGAAGTAAAGCCCGATTGCGATAAAGGGGAAACACCTTAATTCATTTTCAGAGTACGTATGTTCATTAATTACACCTGTCGCAGCACCAGAAAACCGGTCCATCTGACGCTTCCGAAACTCAAGTGGAACTGCGAGTCGAGATATCTCGCAAATGTCTTTCCGTGCAAAGTTACGTGGGTTCAGAGTTTCATGAGTAATTGAATTAATGCAGTATTTCTCAATAGGGAGAAGTTGGTTTTCTATCTGGGGTCTAACCAAACGTACTGTCCCAGCATAGTGACCTGAGCCTTTATGTCTTATTAAACAAGGGCTCGAGAATTTATCGAATTCGTCAGTTTCAAGACAATTGTTTTTGAGTGGTTCAAACTCGAGCTCTTCACAATAAACTTTATGTCTAATATTAAAGCTCTCAGTACGTGTATTTTCGGACTGCGCAACTACTGGCTCTAAGAACTCGGAAAAGTGTTTTGAGATAAACTTGGCTTCTTGGAGTTTTTCCAACCCCCCAAGAGCCTTTCCCAATTTACTGTCCCGGCCGACAATTGACTTCACGCGTCCTATTATTGTTTTATTAGCCACTAAACTTTGGTCCACACAAAAAACGTCCTTCAAAACAGTCTAGCAAATCTTTTCGATAATTTGCCTAATCCTTTTATACTATTTTTCCAAAACATGGTATTTCACTATTGCCAAGTATTCGTATATCGCTCTTCTAGTGCGCTCTAATGCTAGAATTGAAGGAAGTGAAAGAAAAGGATTTAATTCTCCAGAGCTTTGAAAATCAACTTGAAAAATCTCTGAGCTTATATCAGCGTTTTTTAGTATCTGAGCTAATCGATATTGGTGAGTGGCGCTTGTTATGGTTACTAGAGTTATGTGGCCAAATCTAGTTTTTAATGCTTCAACCTCTGATAGTGAGTCGGTACCTTCAGGTATTGAAATCACTTTATCAGGCGTTACCCCTAATGTTTCAAGAAATTGCTTTGCTTTTTCTGAATATTTAACATCTTTATCAGCAAGGAAGCTTCCCCCCGTAACTATAATCGGGATTTTCAATTCATCAGAAAAAATCTTAGCTTGAATCAACCGTTGGATTGAACACTCGTGCCAACGCGAAACTTCTGGTAGATCGTATTGCGTTTGATAATAGCATGCAGGAACAAATATAGCGTCACTTCTAGTTAAATCGGATGAATGATAGCGTTTGCTGTTGTACTCTAACGGATAAAGTAAAACGTTTGCCACCCATGGTTGAGAGCAAACCATCAACACAAGTACACCCATTAACAAAATTTTCTTCCCAGTGTTCAAATAATTTGCCCGTTTGAAAGCATATGACATAAGTATTAGCAATACGCTGATAGTTAGGGGGGATATCAAAAGCAGAATTATTTGTTTTAAAAAATCCATTGTTATCTTACGGTGTACCTTGGTTAAAGTTATTAAGCTAACGCTCAACTGGGAAAAAATACATGAAAACTTTAATTATTTGGATTTTAGTGCTGTTGGGATTACTGACTCAGAGTGTAGCAGCAGATAATGATGTAACCTCTTTTACTTCTATTGTGAAATCAGTCTCCAAAGGAACTGTTGCCGTAGCTGTCGATGCGCCAATTAAGCACAGTGCACCAAGGGTATTAGGGACGGGGTTTATTGTAGCAAACGGTTTTTTCGCAATTACAAATTATCACGTGGTATCTGAAGATTTAGACCCCACAATAGTTGAAAGTTACGTAGTCCTAAGTGGCGAAGGTACAGTAGTAAAAAAAATTAAAGCAGAAGTCTTAAAGATTGATCCTAAGCATGATTTAGCATTGTTAAAGTTGGACTCCCCCTTACCTGCATTGAAACTTGGAGATGATGAATTGTTAGAACCTGGGTCAGAAATCGCGTTAACGGGCTTCCCAATTGGCGCTATTTTGGGTTTATATCCTGCTACACACAGAGGGTATATTTCTGCAATAACGCCAGACGCAATCCCAGCGTTAAATAGCAACCAATTAACTAATACCATGATGGCACGCTTAAAGAACGTAAGCCTAATTTATCAACTGGATGCAATTGCTTATCCAGGCAACAGTGGCAGTCCCTTGTATGACCCTCGAACAGGAGAGGTAATTGGTGTAATAAACAAAGTTCTAGTAAAAGATACAAAAGAAAGTGCACTTGCTTCACCAACTGGTATTTCATATGCAGTACCTATTCGGTTTGTAACCACCCTGTTGAGGGGAGCAACAAATTAACTCTAGAACAGTAATTAGATATTTTATGGTGCATTATTTGCTAACTGTTTTTTATTTTCTTAATTCAAACTATAAAAACTTTGCCGACCAAGAGCTGAGCTTTATGTAGCATAGTTAACTGACAAGGCTAGTTTTATAGAAGTAGGTTGTATAAGACTTCTGTCGCTCGTTTGAACTAGAATAAAGCACGAGCGTATCAGTGATACTTTAATTTAAAATACGAAATCCAAGGGATTAATAAATGAAAATCTTAGTCACCGGAGCAGCTGGTTTCATTGGTGCAGCTGTATCGCAATACCTTATCAATCGTGGTGACCAAGTTGTCGGGATTGACAACATTAACGATTATTACGATGTGAATTTAAAGCATGCTCGTCTAGACGAGATTAAATCATCTACTGCTGCTGATTTATTTTCATTTATCGAGATGGGGGTAGAAGAGCGCGACAAAATGGCTGCGCTTTTCGAAGAACACAAGTTCGATAGGGTAGTCCATTTAGCTGCCCAAGCCGGCGTGCGTTATTCTCTTGAAAATCCTAACGCTTACGTCGACTCAAATATTGTTGGCTTTGTGAATATTCTAGAAGGGTGTCGCCATAATAACGTCGAGCATTTGGTGTACGCGTCATCTAGCTCGGTCTACGGTGCGAATGAGACTATGCCGTTTTCAGAACAGCATAACGTAGATCATCAAGTTAGCCTGTATGCCGCTTCTAAAAAAGCGAACGAGTTAATGGCGCATACTTACAGCCATTTGTATAACTTGCCTACCACTGGGCTACGCTTTTTCACTGTTTACGGCCCTTGGGGGCGTCCAGACATGGCGCTATTCAAGTTCACCAAAGCTATTTTGGAAGGGAAAACAATTCAGGTATACAACTTCGGAAACCACCGTCGTGATTTCACCTATATAGACGATATTGTTGAAGGCGTAATTCGATCATTGGATAATGTGGCTAAACCTAACGAGAACTGGGACGGTAGCAATCCAGACCCAAGCACAAGTAAAGCACCATATAAGGTATATAACATTGGCGCGCAAACGCCCGTACACCTTTTGAAGTTTATTGAAACCCTCGAAAGTGCATTGGGTATTGAGGCGAAGAAAGAACTTCTTCCTATGCAGCCAGGCGATGTGCCTGACACCTATGCTGATGTGTCGTCGCTCGTTGAAGATACTGGATACCAGCCATCTACCGATGTTGAAACAGGCGTAAAAGCGTTTGTCGACTGGTATCGCGACTTTTATAAAGTGTAAGCGCTTGCGACTTATAATTACTTTCTGAAACCGTTAAAGTGCACTGCTTCTCATAAATTCCGCACACTTTTTGGGCAAGAACTCTTTCGTGGTTGCATAACCGAGCTCAAAAAGTGTGTTCTTAATTTCAGGTGTAAGCGAAAAATCTACCGCGGAAATCTCCCCGGTATTCACCACCACCGTATTGTGCCAATACTTCGCATTGACGTACTCCCTGGATATTGCCGTCATAAACGTGCGAATAAGCATGCTGACGTATTGGGGCAGTTGAAGTAAGGTCTTTTTAATGGCCTTGCGTTTTTGTTCGGTGCTTTGCAGTCTGAAGCATACTGATGGCGTGCCATCGCCTCGCCAATCTTCAAACAGCGCATCTTCAGACAATATAGCGCCGTCTACTAGCAAGTGCTCTTTAAAGGGTTTGAACGAGAAGATGAGCGGTATCGACATAGAGTACCGCACTGCTTCTGACACTTTCATATCTGGAGAGGTTTGCTTGTTGAACAAAACTGGTCCGCCGCCGTTTACGTCGGTAGCGAGAATATGCAGATTGAGTGGGAGGTCGGCAAACACTGCGCCTTCCAACTGTTCGTCAATCCATCGTTGAAATACGTCGCCTGAAGAAAGTCCGCCTTCCCGGAGTAATCTTACGAGCGAAAATTCAGTGAATTGCTTGAAATCAGTAACCAGTGCGAGCTCTCGCATTTGCTCCACTGTGTAACCTTTGGCATAAAGCGAAGCGATAATCGAGCCACCTGATACACCCACTAAAGTGTCGAAGCCTACGTTCATGTCCTGCAGCGCTTTAATTATGCCGATATGGGCGCTCAATCTTGTTCCTCCACCTGAAAAGATGGGCACAATTTGCGTGACGTTCGCCTGTAATAAATTATTCGGTATTGCTGCCGAGGCTATCTGCATGTGCATACTCCAAACTAAGGAGGCTTTGCGCTAAGTGTTCAGTTCCAACGGAATAACAAACGCTGCGCCCCACACTATAAAAGCGTAGTTTACTCATGCATTATCAGCAAAGTATCAAGGGGGGGATAAGCGATATCTTTAGTCTAGAGTGTTGCCATATCACTACACAGTTCGCTTTTGAGTGTGTTTGCGAAGTGATTTCACGCGTCGCGACAATAAATGCAAACGCATTAGTAATACACCAGCAATAAATAAAAAGGCTCACTTCTGTTTACTACCAGAGTGAGCCTTATTTAAATGCGTCTGATGAGGCTTGAAACTAGCTAGCTAATTCTTTGGTGTTTTACCGTATGGAATATAGCTATTAGATTCCAATTCTTAGACCTCATATTTTGTGCTAGCTCGCCGCAAGTTTTGCCTTCATTTCGCGGCGACGGGCGTGCAGCAAAGGTTCTGTGTAACCGCTAGGCTGCTCTTTACCTTTGAAGATTAGATCGCTTGCGGCTAAGAAGCCAATTGAGCTGTCTAAATCAGGTGCCATAGGGATATATTCAGGATCCCCCGCATTTTGCTCATCTACTAAAACAGCCATACGAGCCAAAGACTCTTTTACCTGATCTACACTTACAATGCCGTGCTCTAGCCAGTTAGCGATATGCTGCGATGAAATTCGCAACGTCGCGCGGTCTTCCATCAAGCCTACATTGTTGATGTCAGGAACTTTCGAGCAGCCTACGCCTTGGTGAACCCAGCGTACAACGTAGCCTAAAATGCCCTGAACGTTATTGTCGATTTCGCGCTTAATACTCTCACGCGTCAAAGTAGAGGCATCTTCTAACAATGGAATGGTAAGTATGTCAGCAAGGCCACTAAAGTTTTCATCTAGCGACTTTTGAACGTCAAACACATTTACATCGTGATAATGAAGCGCGTGCAGTGTTGCAGCAGTAGGTGAGGGAACCCAAGCAGTATTAGCGCCGGCCTTAGGGTGACCTATTTTGGCGGTCATCATATTTTGCATTTCGTCAGGTATTGGCCACATGCCCTTACCAATTTGCGCTTTGCCAGAAAGGCCGCAGCGAAGGCCTACTGCAACATTTGCAGTTTCATAAGCCTTAATCCACACCATAGACTTGAGCGCGGCTTTTTCTGCAAAAGGGCCGGCAAGCATTGAGGTATGAATTTCATCACCGGTTCTGTCTAAGAAACCCGTGTTAATGAACACAACGCGTGAAGTAGCCTCGGCAATACATGCTTGTAAATTGATACTTGTGCGGCGTTCTTCATCCATTATGCCCATTTTAAGGGTGTTAGCTGAAACATCGATAATGGCTTCGATAGCACCAAACAATGCGTTAGAGAATGCAACCTCTTCTGGCCCGTGCATTTTAGGTTTAACAATATAAATACTGCCTTCGCGGCTGTTTTTAAATTTGCTGTTTCCTAAAAGATCATGCTTTGCGATAAGTGACGTGACTAAACCGTCCATGATCCCCTCTGGCACTTCTTCGCCGTCAAAGAGCATAGCATTGTTAGTCATAAGGTGGCCCACGTTTCTAACAAACATAAGGCTTCGACCAGAAAGTACTAGTTCGCCGTCTTTTAGCTTGTCTTGTGAAACGTGTTTAGACGGCTGGTAGCTTCTATCGTCATGCATAGCGCGAACAAGCTGCTTGCCGCCCTTTGTCATTTCAATGCTTAGCGAGCCTTTCATTAAGCCTAACCAGTTGCTATATACCAAGGTTTTGTCTTCAGCGTCAACAGCAGCAACGGAATCTTCGCAGTCCATTATGGTGGTTAATGCGGCTTCAACCAGTACGTCTTTTACGTTTGCGGCATCGCTCTCGCCAATAGGGTGAGTAGGGTCTAGTTGAATTTCAAAATGCAGATCGTTGTGTGCAAATAGCAGGCTTGACGGTGCGCTAATATCACCTTGGTATCCTTGCCATTGCTCTGTGTTTGCTAAGGTGGTTTCATCGCCATCGACAAGAGTGATCGCCAATTTACCCGATTCAATCTTATACTCAGTAACGTCAGCGTGGCTGCCTTTCGCAAGGGGGAGCATGCTATCTAGATAGTCTTTCGCTTTCGCAACTACTTTGGCGCCGCGTACGGGGTTGTAGCTTTTTCCCGCTTCTGCTCCACCTTCATTGCTGATGACATCAGTGCCGTATAGTGCGTCGTAAAGGCTACCCCAACGGGCATTTACCGCGTTAAGTGCATAGCGAGCGTTGTTGATTGGCACGACTAGCTGAGGGCCTGCCATTGTTGCTATTTCGGCGTCTACATTTTGTGTTTGTGCACTTACTTGTGACGGCTGCTCAACAAGGTAACCAATGCTTTTTAGGAAGTCGGTATATTCGTTTCCGTTTACCGGGTTACCAGCTTTATGATAATCGTCGATAGCGCGCTGAAGCTGTTCTCGCTTTTCTAATAGTGCGCGATTTTGAGGAATGAATTTTTCGAAGAGGGTTTCTGCACCTTGCCAAAAGGTGTCTTTATCTACGCCTGTGCCAGGAAGTGCCTGTTCATTAATAAAGTTATCGAGTTGTTCGGCAACCTGTAGTCGGCCTCTAGTAATATATCCTTGCATAACTACCTCTATACATTTGTCTGTTCACCCAGTGTAGTGTGTATAGAGATAGTTTTTTAATTTATGGTTTGTATTTCTGCCATATATTTTGTGAATGTTTAGCCCGCATTCATTTCGCTAGCTACATCGCTGATTAAGCGGCGCAACCAAATGTGACCTGCGTCGTGGTGAAGTAGGGCACTCCACGCCATTTTTAGCGCAATAGGTGGTATGTCGAAAGGCGGCTCTTTAATCACCACATCAGGGTCGTGTTTGAATAAACGCGCCGCTTTGCTTGGTAAGGTAGCAATAAGTTTCTGCTTTTTCGCAATCTGAAGCGCTGCATGGTAATGACGAGTAAATACGCGAATAGCACGCTGTTTCCCGATTTTTGTAAGCTCAGCGTCAACCCAACCCAGTTTTTGTACTTCATTTGGATCAATACCTACACCTACGCCAAACCCAGTTTTACTCACCCAAATATGCTGGGCACTCAAATAGCCTTCTAGGTTGCATTTTTCTACTAGCGGATGGTCGGAACTCATTACGCAGCTAAAGGTGTCATACCAGATAACTTTTTGGTGAAACGACAAAGGCAATTCATCGAAGCGGTTAATTGCCATATCCACTTTACCTTGCTCGACATCGTGAAACGTCACGTCACTCGGCGTAATAAGGTCAAGCGTAATATTGGGCGCTAAATCGGCCAATCTTCCAACGAGTTCAAGTAACAAGGTACTCTCTGCATAGTCACTGGTCATAATGCGGAAAGTTCTGTCGCTGGTTAACGGATCGAAATCAGTCTCGGGCTGAATAGAGCTTTCCAATCGACTAAGCACATCGCGAATAATGGGTTGTAGTTCAAGCGCACGCTTGGTGGGGGTCATCCCATCGCTGGTACGAACTAAAAGTGGATCTTTAAATAGATCGCGAAGGCGCTTCAGGCCGTTACTCATTGCTGGCTGAGTAATGCTTAGCTGGTTTGCAGCTTTCGTTACACTTCCTTCGCGCAACAGCACATCTAAATAAACCAATAAATTCAGGTCGACCTTCGCTATATTCATTATTCTAATGCTCTTTTTAAACCTAATTAAACATAGCTATTATAAAGCTTTTTTATTTCAATGTCAGATAAGCGTTTAGTCTTAAATTGGCCGCCGTTATACCTATAAGGCATTGAAATATAGCTGGTATATTGTTTTTATATGAAATTTAGAAAAATATGGCTTTTTTTGTTTTATGCAAAAAGCATAAGTGAAGTGAATGACGCGCACAAAAAAGGGCACCCGAAGGTGCCCTGTAGGAAAGGTTGGGATGCTTTCCGTTTAACTCATTGCCTGTTCACGTTATACGTCAAACTGGTTCATGGTGTTATCTTCACCAGACGCTTTAAGTGCACCTTCACCAGAGAAGTACTCTTTGTGTGTATCACCTAGGTCAGAACCTGCCATCGCTTGGTGCTTAACACACGCTAGACCTTGGCGAATTTCTTGACGCTGAACACCGCGTACATAAGCAAGCATACCTTCTTCACCGAAGTAACCTTTTGCAAGGTTGTCAGTAGACAGTGCTGCAGTGTGATAAGTCGGTAGCGTGATAAGGTGGTGGAAGATACCCGCTTCGCGTGCTGCGTCAGCCTGGAAGCTCTTAATCTTCTCGTCGGCCGCAGCTGCTAGCTCGCTGTCATCATAGTCGGCAGACATAAGTTTCGCGCGGTCGTAGCTAGAAACGTCTTTACCTTCTTCACTCCAGGCATCAAATACTTGCTGACGGAAGTTAAGCGTCCAGTTGAATGATGGAGAGTTGTTATAAACCAGCTTTGCGTTTGGTACTTGTTCGCGAATAGCGTTAACCATTTCAGCAATTTGGCCAACGTGAGGCTTTTCAGTTTCAATCCAAAGCAAGTCAGCGCCGTGCTTAAGTGACGTTACGCAGTCAAGTACTACACGGTCAAAACCTGTGTTGTCTTTAAAGCGGAACAAGCCGTTTGGTAGACGCTCAGGCTTAACCAGTTTGCCACCTTGCTTAAGAACTAGGTCACCTTCACTTAGATCTTCTGCCCCTGCAACTTCGGTAGTTTTAAGGAAAGCATTGTACTGAGCAGCTAAGTCGCCTTCTGATGTAGATACTGGGATCTTCTGGGTAAGACCAGCACCTAGTGAGTCTGTACGTGCAACAATTACACCTTCATCAACACCTAGTTCAAGGAATGCATAGCGTACTGCATTGATTTTCGCTAGGAAGTCTTCGTGTGGCACGGTTACTTTACCGTCTTGGTGACCACATTGCTTCGCGTCCGATACTTGGTTCTCAATTTGGATACAGCATGCACCTGCTTCAATCATTTGCTTTGCAAGTAGGTAGGTTGCTTCTTCGTTACCAAAGCCCGCATCGATATCTGCGATAATTGGAACTACGTGAGTTTCGTAATTGTCGATTTCAGCTTGAATCGCAGCTACATCACCACCGTTTTTCTTAGCGTCGTCTAGCTTGTGGAAAAGGTCGCCCAATTCACGCGCATCTGCTTGGCGAAGGAAAGTATAAAGTTCTTCGATAAGCGCAGACACTGATGTTTTTTCATGCATTGATTGGTCAGGAAGAGGACCAAATTCAGAGCGAAGTGCTGCTACCATCCAGCCTGAAAGGTAAAGGTAGCTTTTGTTAGTTGTGCCTTGATGCTTTTTAACTGAAAGCATTTTTTGTTGGCCTACGAAGCCATGCCAGCAGCCTAGTGACTGTGTGTACTGAGACGAATCTGCGTCGTATTCAGCCATGTCTTTGCGCATAATGCTTGCAGTGTAGCGAGCAATGTCTAAACCTGTTTTAAAACGGTTTTGAACCTTCATGCGTGCAGCGAATTCTGGGTTGATACCTTCCCAAGTTCCGTTTTGTGCTGCCTTTAATGTGGCGAAGTTATCAATGTCTTGTTGATATTGCGACATGAGCGTCTCTCCCGACTATAATTAAAATACTTAACGTTGTTTATGTTTACGCTGTAGGGCGTTCCCGTTGATTCCATTTCATCCTAGTGCCGGATTTGGAATAATAGAAATATATATTTTGCATTGCGGTCATTTATTTTGTGAATGACTGGCGCCGAGAGAAGTCTAGATACTGTAAATCTTTGACACCTTTGTTTGGTGGTTTTAAGGCAATGGGGCAGCAGTGGGGCAAGAAGTGGTCGGTAAAAAATAACTCACGTAGGTTGCAAACGCTTGCTGGTATTGACTATTTCGTCTGTCTATTAGCTAAAAGGGTAATAGCTTTGCTGGTGTGAGCAAGGTAAATTTAGGCGTAAAGCTTCACGCTAAATAATCTTGTCCGATACGAGGGCGCTTTTGTTTTAGCTTGTTGATATATAATATGAAAAGTGGGTGTTATGAGTAGTAGTGTATTGTCGTCAGTTGACCAAAGAACCAAGCTTGTTGGCGAGAACAGGCTTGAGCTTTTGATTTTTCAACTGGGAACGCGACACATTTTTGCCATGAACGTCTTTAAAATTAAAGAAGTTATAAACGTACCCAAGCTCAATATAATGCCGGGTTCACATCACAACCTGAAAGGCGTGATGAACTACCGAGGAAGTTCCATTCCAATTATAGACTTGCGTCAGGCAATCAAAATGCGCGGTGCAGCTACGCAAGCAACAGCGAAGAATGTCATTATCACTGAATATAACAGAAGCGTGCAGGGCTTCATTATTGGTGAAGTGAAAAACATAGTGAATACATCGTGGGGAACCATTCAGCCACCCCCTAGCGGCATTGGAAAATCCAATTATTTAACCGCCATAACTCAGGTGAATGTTGAGGGTAAACAAGAGCTGGTAGAAATCATCGATGTTGAAAAAGTACTCGCGGAAATCATCGATTACGACACATCTATCTCTGAAGAAGTGCTAGATAAAGACATTGTTAACCACTTCTTAGGCAAGAAAGTGTTGATAGTAGATGACTCAAGCACAGCAAGAAAACAGATTAAAGATACGTTAGAGCAGCTAGGTATAACAATCATCGAACGTAAAAACGGCGCTGAAGCGTTAGCGCTGCTGAAGAAGTGGGCCGATGAGGGGAAGAACCCAACCGACGAAATTTTGCTAATGTTTACCGACGCAGAAATGCCAGAAATGGACGGCTATCGGCTTACTTCTGAAGTGCGTAACGATCCTCGTATGAGCAATTTATTTATAGCACTCAACACATCATTAAGCGGAAGCTTCAACGACGCCATGGTAGAAAAAGTTGGATGTGACAGGTTTATCTCCAAATTCCAGCCCGACATGCTCGTTGACGTGGCACAACAGCGCATGCGCGAATACCTCTCATCACAAAATAAGTAGTCGCTTCCTTCTTTAAAGTTGCTAATTTAATGAGATGACCATCTGGTCATCTCATGCTTGCGTTATTTTGTCCAAAAGCTTTGAGCATCTTGCCAGCCTGCTTTACACTATTACATCTTATCGCTTTGCTAACACCTTTATGATCACCAAAGAATCATTCGCGATAGTGTCGTTATTGTTGTATCTGCGGGTATCCAGGCCAGTAGGTACCTTACTTACTCAGGGAAGTTTAAATGATTAAACAATTTGTTCGCACATCACTACTAAGTTGTGCGTCTATTGCTGTTCTTGCGGGTTGTGGTATCACTGAATCTATGACCGAATCAGCAAGTGCAACCGGTACGCAAACTAAAGGTGTACCGAAAAATATAATAATGGTTGTAGCCGACGGTATGGGGCCTGCCTATACCACGGCTTATCGTAATTATGTAGATGACCCGTCAACACCGAAAATCGAATCGGTTGTGTTTGACGATATTTTAGTGGGCAATGCTTCCACGTATCCTGCGCAAGTATCTGGTTACGTTACCGATTCAGCCGCTGCTGCAACCGCTCTTGCTACTGGCGTTAAGTCATACAACGGTGCAATTGGTGTTGATGTAAATAAACAACCAGTAAACTCTGTTATGTACCATGCTAAGAGTAAAGGCATGCGTACTGGTTTGGCAGTAACGTCTCAAATTGTTCATGCGACACCTGCGTCATACATTGCGCATAACGAAAGCCGTAAGAACTACAACGAAATAGCTGAAGATTTCTTTGATGTTCGCGTGGACGGTAAGTTTGTCGCTGACGTGATGCTAGGCGGTGGAACGTCTTACTTTGAACGCGATGACAGAGATATTTTGGCGCAGTTTATTGATGCTGGCTACGAATATGCCGATTCATATAACCGTCTGGCTTCAGTGCCTGCGGGAAGTAATGTTCTCGGTCTGTTTGCTCCAGTAGCGCTGCCTGCGGTATTGGATGACAAGCGCAAAAATCGTCTTGAGTACCTAACTCAACATGCTATTAAACACTTAGAAAACGACAATGGGTTCTTTCTTCTCGTTGAAGCAAGTCAAGTAGATTGGGCTGGTCACGCAAACGATATCGCGTCTGCCATGGCTGAGATGCACGACTTAGCGCAAACCATGGAATATTTGCGAGATTATGTAAAAACGAATCCTGACACCTTGGTTATTTTGACGGCGGATCACAGCACAGGTGGCTTAACCATTGGCGCAAACGGCGACTACCGCTGGAGCCCTGAACATCTTAAGTCTATGTCAGCCTCGGTAATGACAATTGCTTTAGAGATGGCAAATGAAGAGAACCCTGGCGAATTTGTGGCGCAGAAGCTTGGCTTGTCGTTGAGTGAAGAAGAGCTTGCCACGCTAGATAGCGTATCAAACCAAGATGATGAAACTCGCTTCATGGCAGTAAAAACCTTCTTAGACACCAAAACAAACACGGGGTGGACAACAGGCGGTCACACTGGTGTAGATGTTGAAGTATTTGCTTTTGGTGCTGGTTATCAATCGCTTATGGGGCAAATTGATAACACAGATATTGCAAAAACAATCTTCAGTTTTATCGATAAAAAACAGCCAGTAATAATCGATTCCGATTCAAATAAAGTATCAGAAAAGGTATCGACCAACATTGAGCTTACGTCAGACGAAGATGATGATGGCTTGTGTGACTTTAAGGAAGATTGGCGCTGTAACTAATCGCTACATTGTTTGTATAGAAATTAAAGCGCCAGCGTTTTTATAACAAGGCGCTTTATTTTTATCTGTGGTAAGCAGGAAAGGGGAACTATGAAAAACGAAATGCTGGCACTACTTCAAGATATCTATGATGAAGTTGAGCCCATGTTGGGCATGGGAAAAGTTGCCGACTACATCCCTGCGTTGGCCACGGTTAATCCACGGCAATTTGGCATTTCAATTTGCGATACAAACGGTCAAATAACGTCGATAGGCGATGCGAGCGTTCCTTTTTCTATTCAAAGTATCTCAAAAGTCTTTAATCTTGTTTTAGCTATCAATCACTACGGTGAAACCATGTGGGAGCGAGTTGGATGCGAGCCATCCGGCCTGCCGTTTAATTCTCTTGTACAGTTGGAATATGAAAACGGTATTCCCCGCAACCCCTTCATTAATGCCGGTGCGCTGGTGGTTAGTGATATGGTGCAATCTCGGTTCGCTTCCCCTTATATTGCCATGCGAGATTTCGTAAGACGCTTAAGCTGTAACGGCGATATCGTGGTAAATAAGGTGGTGGCGGAGTCTGAATACGAGCACCGCTCTCGCAATGCAGCAATGGCATATTTGATGAAAGCCTACGGAAATTTTGAAAACGAAGTGGAAGATGTGCTTCGTAATTATTTTCACAACTGTGCACTAGAAATGAGTTGTGAGGACTTGGCGCGCTCAACGAGCTTTCTTGCTAACGCAGGTTTTTCTACTTGCGCAAATGAAAAGGTGCTAACGCCTTATCAAACCAAACAAGTGAACGCGCTTCTGGCGACTAGCGGTATGTATGACGAAGCTGGGAGCTTTGCTTTTAAAGTAGGCTTGCCGGGTAAAAGTGGCGTAGGTGGAGGCATAGTGGCTGTTGTACCAGGACGCTTTTCAATATGCGTATTTTCGCCAGCGCTTAATAGCGTGGGTAATTCTCAGCTAGGTGTGGCGGCTTTGACATCGCTAAGTGAACGCATCAATTGGTCTATTTATTAGGGGCTATTACGCTTCGCTGTATATCAAAGGTCAACAGGCCTTAGTAGCCTGTCAATTCCATAAAGCCGCTTCCTGAATGGGAGCCTTTTATTTCCACTCGTCCTTCATAATAGGGAAATAAGCTGTTATTCCATTGGTTTTCCTTGAACGGGCGAATGAATAGGTCGATATCTTTTTCTGGTATTTGAATACGCCAAGCGGTGGGAACAGAGCGAGGTGACTCTCCCTCGTTGATTGTTTCATAGGCCGTTGGCGTAATTGATACGTTGGCTTGCTCGATGGTTTCTTTCGTGCCATTTTTCGCTATATAGCTAGCCGTTGTGAATATTTCGCTGTGTTTGCTTGTACTATTTTTCATGTTTTCATTCATGGCGTGCATGCGAAACGCCATCAATTTACTTCCATCGTCTAAATGCAGCGAGAACCAATCCCATCCCATGGCTTCACTGTTGGCTAGGTGGCTCGTCCATTCGTGATCAAACCAGCCTTTACCCGTAACTCTTACGCTATTGCCCTCTATGTTTAACGTACCTTTCGCGTTAATAAATGGTTGGCTGTAATAGTAAGAGCGAAGGCGTTCGTCTTGTGTTTTTTTACTGTAGCCGTTATCACCCTGTTTGATGAAAGGCCCATAGGTATCTAGATTAAGCGAGACTTTGACGGCGCTAACGCTCGGCGCGTCATTTAATTCTGATAAGCTGTCTGCAGCGGTAGTGGGGATTTTTCCATTTATTCTGACCGGATGATGCGTGCTGCTTTGCCCAAAAGCGACTTTTAACACGGACGGGAACATGGCTTTGCTTTCTGCACCTGTTTGAACCTCCGCCTGTGCCGCTTTCCAAGCCCAATCGTCAATCACTGTCGTAAAGGGTTGTTGATTCACATAGGCATTACCTACACCGCCGCTTGCAAATCGTTCTTCGAAATAATGCTGTTCAGCGGTGTGTAGCGAAGCATGTCCCATCCACTGCTGGCCATTGGTCCAGTTTTTTGCGATATGGTTGTTGGCGTTAACTTCAGCACTATTTTCAGCATTAACCTTAACGCTTGGAGGGGCATTTAGCTCAGTATTGAAACGAAAAAGCGTATATTGAAGGCCGAACTCTTGCCCGTCTTCAGCGCTTAACACAAACGTGAGGTACCACCACTCTAACTGAAAATCGGGATGACTCATGTGATCGCGCGGTATCGCAACAGTATAGCCCCGCTTTACTGGCGTAAAGGCGTCGCTCGACTGCATGTTTCCAAAAAAGCCGTTTGGCGTGGAGGTTCCCAGAGTTTCGTTTTCATCTTTTGGGTTTTCAGTACATGCACTCAACGTGAAACAAATAGCTATAAGTACTAAAAAAGTATTGGCTTTAAATTGCAAAAACGTGGTGTTGGCACTACCTAAATGGTTTTTCATAGCTGAACTTCCTGCCTTAAATCAACTTTCGGCTTAAGTTTTCCTAAAGGTAACAACAGCACCAGTGAAACGATAAGCAGCGATAACCCCACGCTAGAGAGAATAACCTCTGCATTAAGTGAAAGCGGGTACACCCAGTTAAATGCATGCCGGTTTACTTGTTGAATAAAGACATAGGCCAAGTACACGCCAAAAGGAATGGCGAGCAAGGCTGAGATAAAACAAAGCAGCAGATATTGCGCAAACAGAGATGCTTTTACTTTAAGCTGACTAACGCCAATGGCACGCAATACAGATAACTGCGCTGTGCTGCCTATGGTTAGCACCGTCAGCGAAACAGCGAAGGCGACGCCCGCCACCAATAGGGTGGTAATGTTAAGGCCGTCGGTTAATACAAAGGTACGATCAAAGGTCTGCATAGAGGTATCTAACAGCGCTTGTCGGGTATAAAGGGCAATTTCGCGGTGTTCCCCTAACTGTGATTTTAGCTGCTGTTCGAGGATGTCCTTTCCATAGGTGCTTTGTTTGTTATCGCCTATCACGTTCGTCTCAATAGGCGGCTCTGGGTAAATAGCTACTACACCGGGAAAAAGTTGATCCCTGATAAGGACATCGTTTCGATTAAACGAGGGAAGAGGCACTAATATTTGCCCGTTCAGGTTACCGTAGTCAGGATAAATACCCAGTACTTTCCATTGAGGCGTCGCTGCAAATACCTTTGAGTTCGACGAACTGCTTTGTGAGCCTTGTGTTGGGTCAGTAGTTTTATCTTGTGGCGAGCTATACGCCTCGTTAGATGTATTAACCGCCGAAGAACTTGAATTCGCAGTTTTACGAAGGCGAATATTTTCTATATCTAGCGTGTGTCCTAACTTTGCGTTAAGGGCAAACGCTAATTGCTGATTGATGAATACCCCTTTCCCTTCTGTAAACTCACGCCACGCTGTGCTGAGGTCGTTGTTTATTACATCATCGAGGACAAGCGCCTTTTTACCGTTTTGGTGAACGGGGTAGCTACTGATAGAAACGTAAGTGGGTGGGCTGTTACTGACTTCATGTGTTTCTTTATGTGTCTCTTCTTGAGCACGTGAGCTAATGACAGCTCCCTCGGCCTTAAGTAAAGGAGTTAAAGCAAGCGGAGGTAACGATTTGGTAGATAACGTTTCGATACGACTAAGTGGCGCGTCGGTGTACAGATAGAAAGGCGCGTAAAGCCTTTGCGTTAACCATTGTTCAGTGGCGTCTCTAAAGCTGTCCGTCATGGTATTCATACCAATATTTGCGGTTAGCGCTATAAAGAATGCACAAACGGCGAGACGGGTTTTGCTAGACAGTAAATGCATATTAGCAATGACGTAGTGAAACACGGGCCACTGTCTTGGTACAAATCTAGTCAGTAGCTTAGAGAAAATAGGTAACCAAAGAAGAATAAGCGCGCAGCTGGTAAGAAGTAACAACGCAACAAAGAAAAGTGCTGAAGCTGTAGAAGATACGAACCCCTCAGCGATAAATAACAGTAGTAGGGCACATAATGAGATAAGACCTACGGCAAATTGGCCTAACGCATTTTCTTTTTTGACAGGCGCTACGGTTAGGGCATTTGAAAGCTTAACTATAGAAACTAACGAAAAAACAACCAGCGATATAAAGGTCGTTGTTAAAGCGAAGCCGAAGGTGAAAAGCAGATTTACGTCTGGGTTAACAAATACGGCGTTAAACAACGACGTAAATGTACCGTTTATCACAGGTGACAACCATGACGCCGCTTGAAAACCGATGAACATGCCAATTGGAATACTTATTACGCAGTAAACAAGCAACTCGGTGAATAAGGCAACGCTTAAAATTCGCTGAGATATGCCCAGCTGCCGTAAACGAATGATATTGGGTAGCCGCGTGCGGTACATCAAGTTTAGCGCGTTAAGTACTATAAAAAGCGCCACAACGCCCATCAGTCCACTCATCGCCCAAAGATTTAGTCTAAAACTATCTGGCAACGAACCTGTGTCATTGTCTATATTGCTAGTGGTTTGCTTTACAGGTATTCCAAGTAGGATTTCTATTTGGGTTAAATGCTGCTGTGATAGCGGTGAAAGTGCAATAAATCCGGAAAGTGGGACGTAAGCTTTCTGTTGTTTTGCTTGTTTCTCTTGCGCGC
>CEVQ01054078.1_pt1 | contig 26870 bp, 27 predicted proteins | sample 356551 | NCBI WGS metagenome assembly CEVQ01 (sample SAMEA2623756, study PRJEB7988) | marine metagenome | biome: marine biome (ENVO:00000447); feature: mesopelagic zone (ENVO:00000213); material: "saline water (ENVO:00002010), including plankton (ENVO:xxxxxxxx)" | depth 250 m | reverse complement strand
AAATGGTGGTGAGGGAGAGATTCGAACTCCCGTATATGCGGTTTGCAGCCGCACGCATTACCGCTCTGCCACCTCACCTAAATTAGAGCAATCTTAATGTTTCTAGATTATAAGGTACTAAAGCTTCCATTTTTAATTTTCTGTTGATATCATTGGCCAATTGTAATGATTTTTTTTCATCACCATGATTCAAAATGACTTGTTTTGGACGAGGCTTGATAGTTCGGAGATACCTCATCAACTGTCTTTTATCACTGTGACCTGAGAAACCTTCACAGGTTTCCATGTTCATATTGACTTTTACTTGTACAGTTCCTCCTTTTTCTCTATCACTTAGGGAGATTTCTTGTGCGCCCTGTTGAAGCCTGTGACCTAAAGTTCCAACTGCCTGATAGCCGACGAAAACCATACTATTGTTACTGTCTGGAGCCCAATGCCTTAGATATTCTAAAACCGGGCCGCCGTTTACCATACCTGCAGTTGCTAGAACTATGACCGGTTCATCCCTATTACATACTTCTTGACGCATTTCAACAGATTCTATTTTATGAAACATTTCGGAATTGAAGGGGTTATCATTTTGTTGATAAATTTTGTTTCGAAGATTGTTGTTTAGATATTCAGGATATGCTGAATGTAATGCGGTCGCTTCCCAAATCATGCCGTCTAGATAAACTGGCATATTGTCGAGTTTGCCCTCCATACAAGCCCTTTCAAGAACTAGCATGACTTCCTGAGATCTACCAACGGCAAAAACTGGAATTAGTATTTTCCCCTTTCTTGCAACAGTTCGTTTGATAATCTCTGTTAATCCCCTCATACCTTCTTCTCTTGAAGGTTGATAATCATTGTAACCACCATAAGTTGATTCCATAACTAGTGTTTCCATTCTAGGAAATCTATTTACTGCCTTATCGAAAAGCCAAGTATTTTCATATTTGATATCTCCGGAAAAGACTACATTATGTTGACCATCGCCCACATGGAAGTGAGCACTGGCGGAGCCGAGAATATGACCAGAATTATGGAAAGTTAACTTGATATCAGGGGCTATGTCTGTAGTTTCTCCAAAATTTATAGGAATAGTATGTGTAATTGATGTTCTGATATGTTCACTACTGTAAGGGGCACGATTTGATTCTGCATTTTGAATTTTAATATAATCCATTTGAAGCATCATAGCCAAATCTCGAGTAGGTGGTGTACAATAAACCGGGCCGTCGTAACCATAAAGAAATAACATAGGAAGTAATGCAGAATGATCTAAATGTGCGTGAGTGAGAACGACTGCGTCGATACCTTCTAAAGGTGTAACTTCAGGTACTTGAAGAAACGGACTTGGTGCTTTGTCGTTTCCTGGATTAACACCGCAATCTATCAAAATTTTACTATCTTTAGTAGAAAGAAGATGACAAGAACGACCTACTTCTCTATAACCGCCTAAAGCGGTTATTCTGACATATTGCTCTCCTTCTGTAGTATCTCTAAAAACTTTTTTCCCTACTTGTTTCAAAAAGTCTTTTCTTTTTGAAGCGGTTTTGGGCTCTAATAAAAATTTTCGAGTTTCAGTTAATTTTTGAGATTTCATAGGAGGGTGTCTGATAACAACAGGATTCCATCCAATCTCTTTTCTTATTTCATTTAAAACACTACCTTGTTTACCTATAGCTTTACCTGGATTAATAGCCTCTATAATTACATCGCCATTTACTTCATCAAATGTCACATTTTGAACTTCTGCTTCTTCTGGAATAATCTTGGATATTTTTGGTTTGGAGCTTATAATTGGCTTTCTCGCACTAGCATCTGCTCGAACTATTATTCTTTTACGAACTTTTTGTGCGAGAGACCTAACAGAGTCGTTATTACCTGAAATAAAATCCGTATCTTTAGTGTATAAAATAACATTAGATGACTCAACAGCTATTTTAGATATATTGATATGAGAAGGTATTATTTCCTTCGCTGCTTGTTTAACTTCTTTGATTACATCTTCGACTGACATGTGTACTCACGTTTTGGGCAAATGCAGCTGCAGATTATGCAGCTAATTTGGTTTGGATAGCTTCTATTTCGTCTTCTTTGAAATCGCGATATCCATTAGAATCAATGGTGCAAAGAGAGATTCCATCGCCTGACGCGGCATCCCTCTTCATTGCTGCAGTCATAGCTCTAACTGCTAGCGTAGTGCCTTCTTCAAGACTCATATTTTCTTTAAAATGATCTTCTAAAACACCGTATACAAAAGGAGAACCGGACCCTGTTGTGTTAAAATTATCAGGGATAGCCCCACCTGCTGCATCTATAGAATAAATATGACCTCCATCGCGGTCAACGCCCCCTACTAAAAGTTGGACCCAGAATGGCATATGTTTTCGACCATTCATTATATTAGACAACAATATACTGGCTGCTTTGATAGACATATCTTGATCTCTTTTTAATTCGAAAAGACTTACTTCAGCAGATAGCCATCTAGAAAGCATTTGAGCATCTCCAACTAAACCTGCTATTGTTAGCCCCATACTGTCAGATATTTTGAATAGTTTTTTTGTGTTTTTATGACCTATAAGATGACCCATTGTGGCTCTTTTATCTGTTGCCATAACGACACCGTCTTTGCAAACTAACCCTAATGTAGTTGTTCCCTTCTTAAATGATTGCTCTTTGTCCACTTATAACTCCTGACTAAACGAGACAGACCTCACCTGAATTGCTACTATTTAGGATTATGCTTTGGGCTTATACAGTTATATATGTGACTTCTAATCTTGACAAGGGTGTAAGATTGTTTAAGGCACAGATAGTTTCAGACAATATTAAGGAATTCATAGATACTATAGCACCTATCGTTGATGAGGCTAAAATGAAGATAGGTCCTAATGGGATTACTATCAAAGCAGTAGATCCTTCACATGTTGCAATGATTGAGACGACTTTGAATAGTGGTGCATTTAACAATTTAGAAGCAGAAGAAGCTGAATTGGGCATTGATGTTACTAAATTTAAGTCTGTTATTGGTGTAGCCAAATCTGGAGAAATGATAGATATAGAAAGAAATATGGAAATGAATAGTCTGATTATATCTATAGGAAATTTAATTCGTGCTATGCCGTTATTAGATATGACTGGCATGGCAGATCCAAAAGTTCCGAATTTAGATTTACCAACAGTTGTTAAAGTTAAAGCAGAAGAAGTTTCACACGGATTAAAAGCTTCAAAAATGGTTTCAGACCACATAGAGTTATCTGCAAATGAGGAATCTTTTAGACTTGTATGTAAAGGAGAAAATCAAAATAGAGTTGATTTAACTATGAACAGATCACAACTCGATGAATTGAAAGCGCCTAATGATACTGCATCATTATTTTCATTGGATTACTTTTCATTAATGATTAATTCTGTTAAAAATGATAGAATAATGACTATTAGTCTGGGAAATGATCTCCCTGTTAAAATAGAAGCGGAATTAGCTATGGATGAAAATACTGGTGCTCAAGGATCTGTTCGATTCTTACTAGCACCAAGAATAGATAGAGATTGAATAGATGGTTAGACATTTAGTTTCGATAATGGATATGAAGAATTGTCTAGAAGAGATAATAGATTTTGCAATAGACATCAAAACTAACCCATCTAAATACAAAGATAGTATGGATTCGTGCTCTTTGGGTATGATTTTTGAAAAATCCTCAACTAGGACGAGAGTTAGTTTTGAAGTTGCAATGACTCAATTAGGAGGACATGCTTTGTTTCTCAGTCCGAAGGATTTACAAATTGGAAGAGGAGAAACTATTGCAGACACTGCGAGAGTTTTAAGTCGGTATTTGGATTGTATAATGTATAGGGCTTTTGATTATAAAAATGTTGAAGAGTTGGCACTGCATTCGGAAATCCCAGTCATTAATGGACTTGATAATAGAGAACATCCTTGTCAGATAGTAGCTGATTTAATGACAGTCAAAGAAAGATTTACTAATTTGAAAGGATTAAAAATGGTCTACGTAGGAGATGGCAACAATGTATGTCATTCGTTATTGTTAGGAGGGGCTATGCAAGGTATGAATGTTGTAGCAAATTGTCCAAAGAATTATCATCCGTGGAAAGAAATAGTAGATAAGGCAACAATGCTTGCAGAAGAGACTGGAGGTAGTGTAAAAATTATTGAAGACCCATTGGAAGCTTGCATTGATGCTGATGTAATATACACTGATGTTTGGGTTTCTATGGGGGATGAGAAAGAAGAAGAAGAAAGAGAAGCAGCGTTTATGAAATATCAAGTTAATGAGAAATTAGTAGAGGTCGCATCTAATGATTGTATAGTGTTGCATTGCTTACCGGCACATAGAGGTATGGAAATTACTGATGAAGTAATAGATGGTAAACATTCAGCTGCTTGGGATCAAGCTGAAAATAGAATGCATGCTCAAAAAGCCATCATATTAGACTTATACAAAAATGAGTGATAAACAAAAACTGACAGTGATAGGTTCTGGTCAGATGGGGGCAGGAATAGCCCAAGTTGCAGCTATGTCTGGATTAGATGTTTTAATGATAGATGTAAAATCGGAATTCATTGATAATGGAATGGAAACTATAGAAAAAAGTTTGAGAAAGTTTGTGGAAAAAGAAAGAATAGATAGAGATAAGGCAAAAACCATTTTAGAAGAAATAAAAACATCTCTAAGATTAGAGGATGCAGCTAATTCAGATATTGTGATAGAAGCGGTACCTGAGATAGAAGAAATAAAATTTGAAATTTTTAAGAAACTTGATAAAATTTGTAAAAAGAATGCAATATTGGCCAGTAATACGTCTAGTATAAGCATAGGTAAAATAGCAATGAATACAGAAAGACCTGAAAAAGTAATTGGCATGCATTTCATGAATCCAGTGCCTTTGATGAAATTAGTAGAGATTATAAATGGAAAAGATACCAGTGAAGAAACTACTGAAAAAACTGTAAAATTAGCTGAAAAAATGGGTAAAGTTGCCTTGACTGCAAATGATTATCCTGGATTTGTATCTAATAGAATATTATGCCCAATGATAAATGAAGCGATAATATGTTTAGAAACGGGCGTAGCATCTAAAACTTCGATAGATGGAATAATGCAATTAGGGATGCACCACCCAATGGGACCATTAGCTTTGGCAGATTTGATTGGTTTAGATACTGTATTACACATCATGAATACTTTGTATGATGGATTTAAAGATGAAAAATACAAACCGTCAAAGATGTTAGAAGATATGGTAAAGAGAGGAGAACTTGGGAAAAAAACAGGTAAAGGATTTTACGAATATTAAAAATCTTTAACCATATAATAATCTTTTAAGTGATAACCTAATTTTTCATAATATTCCATAGTACCTGCGCCGTGCGTTACGCGTATACTTGGATAATCAGATGCATAATCTTCTGCGATTTGCATAAGTTTTGAACCCAGGCCCATATGTTGTACACCGGTGCCCACCTTGCCTATTTCTGCGGCTTGACCTGTAACTTTTAATTCCCTGACAGTAGCATTCTCGTCTAATCTTAATCTTAGATATCCTAGTAATTTGTCACCTACTTCGAATGAAAGGAATTTTTCTTCCCCTCCACTAGCAGAGTAAGAAATTTCCTTTAATTCAGCTTCTGAAGGATCGATATAACGTCTCCAAAGTTCACGACAATTTATACACAAACATTTAGTTCCCCTTTCTTTCATTTCACGACGAGCATATTGACGGAGATTAGAATTCATAACGCCATCAATTATTTGATTTTTAGGAATATCTCGTTGTATACGTTGAATCCTGACATAAGGGGGAGTTCGTTCTTTGAAATCTGCTATTACTTTAGCTGCTGTGTTAGTATCATAAGGGACGTAATTGCCTGGATTTTTTGATAGAGGTGACCCCTTGACCAATAATGTTGGATACATTTTCAACATATCTGGTTGAAAATCTGGGTCATTGAAAAGGCGTTCAAAATCTCGGACATCAGTTTCTGGAGTCATACCCGGTAAACCTGGCATCATATGATAAACTACTTTCAACCCCGCTTCTTTGAGATATCTTGTAGCATTTATTACATCCGTAACTTTTTGTTGACGATTCATCTTATCCAGAACTGAATCCGTTAAACATTGTACTCCGATTTCGACCCTAGTGGCGCCTGCTTTTCTCATTTGAAAAACTGAAAATTCGTTACATTCTGTCGGACGAGTTTCCATTGTTAGAGCTACACAACGATGATTAGAATTTGCATTATCTAAAAGATACTGATCGGTGTTAATTGATTCTTTATTATTCAAAGCTCGGAACATTCCGTGTATAAAATTTTCTTGATAATCCAAAGTTCTGGAAGTAAACGTTCCCCCCATAACAATCAGTTCGACTTTGTCTGTTGGGTGTCCATTTCTTTTATACTGTTCTAATCGAGCTCGTACTTGTGACTCTGGGTTGTAATCATGTCTGCGACCCCTTCGTGCTGCCGGTTCAAATCCAGTATATGACTGAGGACTATCATTTGTAGGACCTCCTGGACAAAATGTACAGGTACCGTGTGGGCATGGAGCTGGTGAAGTCATTACTGCGACTGGTGCAACACCTGCACTTGTTCTCATTGGTTTAACACGTAAAAGTTTTGCTAGTTCCGGTTCTTTTTGTGAATTGATAAATGGTATTATTTCGTTATTTTTGGGAACGGCATCAGCACGTAATTCTTTGGCGACTTGTAATTTGATTTTTTGCAGAGCGTTTCTATCTCTTGGTTTTTTGTCAAGAATCCTATTTGCAGTTAATTGTGCTATATTCACAGAACATTAATTAGACGGCATTCAAAATAAATTTCGTGCCGCTTTTGTCAAAGTGATTGCATGGTCTTTGGTGACCAAAATATCATCTTCGATTCTAATTCCTCCTTTTTTGGGAATATAAATTCCCGGTTCAATCGTTATAGTCATATTTTTACGGAGTATATCTTTACTTTTGAATGTCATAGAGGGTGATTCATGTATTTCTAAACCGAAACCATGACCAGTTCCGTGTACAAAATATTTTGCAAAATCTAATTTTCTCAAATAATCTCTGCCAGCAGAATCGACATCATGCCCCGATTGTCCGTTTGAAACTCTGTTGAATGATCTTTGTTGAGCTTCAAGAACGGCATTATATCTTTTTTTCCAGTAATCGGTTGTTTCTCCTCCAACGAAATATGTCCGAGTTATATCAGAACAGTAGCCGTTCATAAATACTCCGAAATCACAAATAACTGGTTCGCCATTTTTTAATCTTTTATTAGAGTTATTATGGTGGGGAAATGCAGAATTATAACCTGAAGCTACAATAGTGCCGAAGGAGTTTTCTTGTATATTTTTTCTTCTCATGAAGTAATCAATTTCAGATGCCACTTCCTTTTCGGTTAAACCTTCACCACATTCAACGAGATGCCGAGTAAAGCGTTGAGCTTTGTCAGATACTGAAATGGAGCTTTTTATTCGTTTTAATTCTTCTTGGTCCTTGACCATACGTAGTTTTTCAATTTCTGCAACTTGTTTCGATTTTATTCCTCTGAATTTAGTAGAAAGTGTATCGAAACATATTGAAGACCAGGCATTTTCTTTGGCAAGATTTTTTAATGCAATATCGGACGAGATTGCATCTCTTGATAAGTCTTCATAAGGTCCAAAAATTTTGAGATTTGAAATTGCATTGAATTTTCTAACTCGTTCTTGTTCTAATGTTGACGACAGGCCTATCGGTTTTCCTTTTTTTGGTATAATCGCATACGCTAAACTTGCGGACGGGGGCGAACCTGGAGATGAATTACTATCAGATAGCCAACGAATATTTGCGGGTCGAGAAACTAAATAAGCATCGTAATTATTATTAGATAAAAATCTCTTTACTGCTCTCCAGCGCCTTCTGTAATCTATACTACCCATCAAATCTTCGATAGCGAATAGGATAAAAGAACTATACGTGAATATCTATATTCAAAAACTTAGCCATTTCTTTGTATCTACTTCTGATAGTAACTTCAGTTAAATCTGCAGCTTTTGCAACATCTTTCTGTTTTCTTCTTTCATTGTTGATAATAGAAGCGATGTAAATCGCTGCAGCAGCTAATGAAATCGGAACAGAATTAGTTAGCGGAACATCCTGTGCTGCTCTTAACAGATCGCGTGCAGCGGTTTCAACTTTAGGAGTTAATTCCAATTTAGAACAGATTCGTGGTAAATAATCTTCTGGCATAGGTGGCATTGAATGCATTTTCAAGGCCTTTACCATTACTTGATAAGTACGTGAAATTTCCTTTCTGGAATATCTGCTGTGACGACTTATTTCAGTTAATGTTCTAGGGATACCTTCTTGTCTGCATGCAGCATACAATGCAGCACATGCAACCATTTCAATTGCCCTACCACTTAGAGATTGTTGTTGTATTGCTTTTCTGTAGATAAATGCTGCGGCTTCTTGAATTCTTCTAGGAAGTTTTAGATTAGTAGCTACGGCTTGCATTTCTCTCATTGCAACTGCCATATTTCTTTCAGCGGATTTAGATGCTCTAGCCCTTCTTTGCCATTTTCTCATTCTGAAAAGCATAGATTGATTCTTATTGGAAATAGCTCGGCCGTAATAATCCCTATTAGTTGGAGATATTTCAGTAGATAAACCTTTATCTGGTAAAGTCGCAGACATTGGTGGACCTCCTCTAGCTAAAGCGTTTTCTTGCTGCATATCAAAAGCCCTCCATTCTGGACCTTGATCTACAATATTATCTTCTAAAACAAGACCACAGTCCCCACAAATGACTTCTGCGTGACTATAATCTCTCTTTAAACGGTGACTAGAGCATTCTGGGCATGACAATGTTGTTTCTACATTCTCTTGATTTTTCTTTGGTTTGGCCTCAGATTCATTCCAACCTCTCTTAGGTTTCTTTGGCGAATCGTTACTAGAATTGTCTGATTTTTTTGCCATAGTTTCTCCGTAATCCTTTTATAGCGGGAAGAACGCGGCATTAGGCCAGTATATAAGCTTTATGGCTTTAAACAGACTCTCTAAAGCTCTTTTTCCATAACTATTGCATCAGTTCCATCTTGATAATAACATGGAATAAAATCTACTTTTGAAAATTGTAATTTATTGTAAAAGGAAATAGCTCTAGAATCATTTCTGACCTCTAAAGAGATTCTTTTACAACCTTTAGAACTGGCAACATTTGTTAGCTCGTTCATAAGTGTTTTACCATAACCTTGTAAACGATATTCGGGAGAAACTACTACCAATAGAATACGTAATTTTTTAGAAGAGGGAACTATTGCCCCGCAAATTAGAGATTTTATTTCATTGTTTATCAAACCGATTATGAAGCCTTCCGGCCATAAATTGTGAATTTTGGTGAATATTTTGGGACTATAACGTTCAGTTATATTTTCATCTAAAAAAGCTATAACTTTATTCAACAATTCTGGCCGAAACAGAATGTATTCCATAGTTTACCTCTCAGAAAATAAAATCAGTAAAATTTACTTCTGTATATCTGATATTCGATCAATATTAATGTTAAAAGGCCGATTAATAAAACATAGCCACTAGTTTCCCTGCCCCAGGCATTTGCAGATTCAACTACAAGTATTGCAACTAGACCAGCCATGAAGACCCCCCATTTAGAAATTGTAAAAGCTTTGGAATCTTCGACATCGAAATATCTTATCAAACCAGCTGCTGATTGGAAACCTTGTGTTTTCTTCTCTTTGGCCATCTAACTTATCTCTATGGCTCTTTTATTTAAGGGTTTGTTATTAAACGTAAATAACCCAATTAGAATCTAATAAAGAAGACAATGTATTGTAGAATGTGTGTTGATGTTCATGGATTGACCCCCACCAAATTGAATGAACCTGATGAAGCTGAATATTTAGTATCTCATTGCTATCAAGGTGATTTGAAATGGAAAAAGGATGAAAATCAAGGATTGATACAGGCTATGTGTAGTAATTGTGTTAAAAAGTTAAAGAAGAATCCGGACATACACTTCTTTTCAGTTTATGAAATTAAGAAAATAGAATAATATACTATTTCCATTTTATATTACAACCCATAGAAGGGTGTTGAGTAGGGTTTACTATTTTAGAAGCTAAAACAGAATCGATTGCAGATTTTAGATCCTCGGAAGTGACTTCATTTTCATTTTGCCAATTATCATCTAAACGCCCCCTGTATTCTAAATGTTGTTCAGAATTAAAAAGAAAGATATCTGGAGTGCAAACTGCACCATAGTTTCTAGCTATATCTTGTGTTTTATCGAGTAAGTACGGGAATGGATAGTGATTATCTTTTGCTCTTTTCCTCATATTTTCCATTGAATCTTCTGGATAATTGACAACATCGTTAGAATTTATTGCAACAAAAAATACAGAATCTTGATAATCAGAAGCTAGATGAATTAAGCGCGATTCTATGGCTTGAGCATATGGACAATGATTGCATGTAAATATAACTACCAGCGGTTTATTTTCAAAATCCTTTAAACTGTACATTTTGTAATCAGTACCTTCTAAATAAAAGTCCGGAGCATTTTTTCCTAGACTTACCATAGTAGATTCGGTTAAGGCCATAAAACCAGAGAAACTCGTGGATTAAAATCTATACTATGGCGAAACGATTAAGTTAAAATAGAGACTTCTGTCAACAAAGATATGAATGCCAGTCCGGAAATATTCCGTGCATATGACATAAGAGGTATCGCTAATCAAGAATTGACAACTGAAATTGCTGTTAAGGTTGGTATGGCTTATGGAACTTATTTAAATCGTAATAATATTCATGGTCGTATTTCTATTGGACGCGATATAAGATTGAGTTCACCTCATTTAGAAAGAGCTGTTGCATCAGGCTTGGCGTCTACAGGATATGATGTAGAAATGATTGGATTGGTTCCAATTCCAGTTGCAAATTATTGGACATGGAAAGGGGATTTCTGTGGTGGAGTATACATCACTGCCAGTCATAATCCTGCAGAATACAATGGCATAAGATTTCGTCATGGAGATGGAACTGGGTATACTGAAGGCAATATAGAAATTAAAGATATTTTTTTCGATGAAGAGATGCATATGCCATCTTGGAATGAATTTGGAGAAATTAATAGAGTTTTATCAGAAAAGGTCCTAGAAGAATATCAAGAATTTATTCTGCCTAAATTTTCAAAAATGAATGGAATGAAGATTGCCATTGATCCGGGAAATGGTGCGGCAGCAGGTGTAGCATCGTTATTATTTGAAAAAATGGGAGCTGAAGTGAAGACGATAAATAATGAACCTGATGGAAGATTTCCAAACAGACCTTCTGAACCTTCTGCTAAAAATCTAAAGGGATTATCTGAAATGATTGAAAATGGAAACTTTGATTTTGGAATAGGGTTTGATGGTGATGCAGATAGATGTGTTTTCGTAGATAATAAAGGAAGTGTTGTCAAAACGGAAAAATCTGGATTGATAATGGCTAAGAACATTCTAACGAAAGATGAAGGACCAGTATTGGTTGGGGTTCCGTGTTCTAAGATAGTAGAAGAAGAATTGAAAGAAGATGGTGTAGAGGTGATATGGATTAGAGTGGGTGATGTATTTGTTTGTGAGCTACTCAAAAAACATAATGCAGTATTTGCCATGGAAAGTTCTGCACATTTCTTTGCGCCGACGCTTACTGAATATTTCTTCGATGATCCATTCGTTATGAGTTTGAGTCTAGCCGAAGTTGTGTGTAAAAGTAATATGGAACTTTCAGATATAGTTGAGAAAATGAAAGAATACCCATATGAAGAAATAAAATTTGAATGTGCCGATGAAATAAAATTTAAAATCAATGAAGAGCTAGAAAGAAAATTTATTGAAAATGGATATAGAGTTGAAACTATTGATGGTGTAAAAATTTGGCTTGAAAATGGATGGGTTTTACTTAGACCTTCAAATACACAACCTGTGATTAGAATGTTTGTAGAAGCGAATAACGAAATAGAAATGAAAAAGATAAAGAGTGAATTTACAAAAGAATTAAAAGACGTTATGAAAAGTTACATAAAAGGATAAAAAATGCAAGAATTTGGAAGTATTACGGAAATTGCTGTAGTCGCTATAGCGAGTATGATGATAGCCATAGTTGCCAGTAGACAAAAAATATTAGATTTAGGAGGCGCGCTCCTATCTTTTGTAATTTGTTTTGTTGTAGGTACATTAGCTCATTGGAGTTGGTTCGTATTACTGTTAATATTCGTAGCTGGTTCTTATCTGGCTACCCGTTTTGCATTTAGATACAAAATGTACATAGGGGTGCAGGAAGGTATAGAAGGAACTAGAAGTGAAACCAATGTTATCTCTAATGGTTCAATACCTTCACTAGTAGCGATACTGTACTTTTTTGAAATGATTACAGTAGAAGAAGCAATTATTGGTTTTACAACGTCTTTAGCTGTTGCAGCTGCAGATACTATTGCCAGTGAAATAGGTGTGTTGGGCGGAGATGCGGTGCTTATCACCTCACCTAGTAAACGTGTACCTCCTGGGACAAACGGAGGAATAACAGTTATTGGTACCGTTTCAGCTCTTTTATCATCAATTTGTATGACATTTATTTCTCTAATTGTTATCTTTGCTGTTAATTTTGGTAATTTTTCAGAAGTATTTGAGATTATTTTTGTAGTAATACCAGCTATTCTAGGGTTTGTAGGGTGTCAAATCGATTCAATTTTGGGTGCAACGTTGGAAAATCGTGGAATTATTGGAAAAGGTGGCGTTAATTTTGTATCTATTGGCATATCTACAGTCCTTTCTATTGGAATTTTTAATTATTTATACTAAAAAAATAGAAAAATAGCTATAATTTTAAAACAAGGTTCTTCGTTGTATTAAATCTCAATACAGGAGAAATAATAATGATTCAAGGAAATACACCAGTAGTAATATTGAAGGATGGAACAAAACGAGATTCTGGACGCTTAGCTACGAAAAATAATATTGCTGCAGCTTCGGCAATTGCGGAGGCAGTTAGATCCACCTTAGGACCGAAAGGAATGGATAAAATGCTTGTTGATTCGATGGGAGACGTAGTAATAACAAATGATGGGGTGACAATTCTAAAAGAGATAGAAATAGAACATCCTGCGGCTAAAATGATAGTAGAAGTGGCTAAAACTCAAGATTCAGAGTGTGGAGATGGGACAACAACTGCAGTGATATTTGCTGGAGAGTTGTTGAAAAATGCAGAGGAATTGATAGATCGTGGAGTTCATGCAACTGCAATTGCAAATGGGTATCGAATGGCTTCGAATGAAGCAATGAAACAACTTAAGAAAATGGGAAGAGTAGTAAGAAGAAATGAAACTGCAGTTTTGAAATCGATAGCAAAAACATCGATGACTGGAAAATCATCAGAAGCGAATGGAGAATTTCTAGCAGGTTTGACTGTTAAAGCAGTTAGAGCTATCGCAGATGGAAGAGGGAAAAAAACTGTAGTTGAACGAAAGAATATTAAAATACAGAAAAAACAAGGAGGTCATATTGGAGATACTGAATTAATAGAAGGCATAATACTAGACAAAGAACCTGTTCACAACAACATGCCCCGTAGCGTCAACAAACCGAAGATAGCCCTTGTAGATGCACCGTTTGAAATAAAGAAAACTGAAATTGAATCTAAAATACAGATTACAGATCCAACACAGATACAGGCATTTCTGAGTCAGGAAGAAGAAAGTATAAAAAAAATGGTAGAGACTGTTATTGGAACTAAAGCAAATGTACTTATTTGTCAAAAGGGAATAGATGATCTTGCACAGCATTTCTTAGCGAAGGCCGGTATAACTGCCATAAGAAGAGCTAAGAAATCAGACATGGAAGCTTTAGCAAAGGCGACAGGTGGACGAGTTGTATCAAATATAGAATCCCTTTCTAAGGATGATTTAGGAATAGCTGGTTTGGTTGAGACCAGAAAAATAGGAAATGATGAGATGACTTTTGTAACAGAATGTAATAATCCAAAATCTGTATCTATATTGATAAGAGGTGGAACTGAGCACGTTATAGATGAAATAGATAGAAATTTAGAAGATGCAATAGGTGTAGTTTCTTCCGTAATAGAAGATGGGCAAGTTGTTACGGGAGGTGGAGCTATTGAAATAGAAATAGCTTTGAAAATAAGGAAATTTGCACCTAGAATTGGAGGTAGAGAACAAATGGCAATTGAGTCGTTTGCTGACGCTATCGAAATAGTTCCAAAAACTCTTGCAGAAAATGCAGGTTTGGATGTAATAGATACTTTGATGGGATTAAGAAAGGCACACACGAAAAAAGGGAAAAATACGCATGCAGGTTTGGATGTACGTAGTGGAAAGGTGATGAATATGAAAACGAAGAATGTTGTGGAGCCCTTGAGAGTAAAAATACAAGCAATAAGCAGTGCTACAGAAGTATCTAATATGATTTTAAGAATTGATGATATTATAGCATCTAAGCAGCCTGAACAGAGCGCTGCTCCAGATATGCCCCCCGGCGGTATGGGTGGTATGGGTGGTTTCTAAATGAAACGTTTAGTGAATCGAGAGAATGCTTTTTTAGTTTTCGAAGAAGGAGAAGAACTGATGTCTGGATTAACGGAGTTTGCAAAGGAGTATGGTGATTTTCTGATTACAGGGGGAATTGGGAGTATTGAAAACATTAATTTAGGATTTTATGATGGTACGAAATACAAGAGAGAAGAGATAGTTGAACCTCAAGAACTTCTTAATGCATCTGGAAATGGAATATCGGAACCTTTTGTACATTGTCATGTAACAATTTCAGATAATGAATACAGAGCGAGAGGGGGGCATCTATTCTCTGCAAAAATCGCAGTTATTGCGGAAATAAATGTAACATTACTTCGACATCGTCATCCTGTATTCAATCTCTTTAAGAAGGGATTGAAAAGAAAGGATGTTCCTGGTAAAGAATTGAGATTACTTACGAACTGTGGATTTGTCTAGATCTATCAAGTTTGTATTTTACTATTGTTTTCTCTACTAATTTTGGATCTACTTCCCCTTTACGACTTAGAGAAGATAATGTTGCTACAACTATGCTTTCTGAATCAATCTGAAAATGTCGGCGTAGACTTTCCCGTGTGTCACTCATACCGAAACCGTCAGTGCCTAGAATTGTATAATTATCAACCCATCGAGCTATCATTTCTGGAACTGCTTTCATATAATCTGAAGCAGCAATCGTAGGAATTTCTGATTCACCTAGTGTATTAACAATGTAAGGAGTTTTTGGATTTTCTGTAGGATTTAATCTATTCCAATCTTCGCATTCTAGAGCTTCTCTCCTCAGCCCAACGTAGCTAGGTACACTCCATATTTCAACTGGGATTTTAAAATCTTTTTCTAAGATTTCTGCCGCCTGGATAACCTGCCTCATGATGGAACCGCTACCAAAGAGACGTGCTTTAGCATGTTTTTTAGATGATGGTTTGAAAAGATAAAGGCCTTTCAGGATTCCTTTCTTAGAATCTTTAGGCATGGCTGGCATTTCATAATTTTCATTATACAGTGTGATATAGTAAATTCTATCATTATTTAATTCATACATTTGTCTTAATCCTTCTTCCACTATCACTGCAGTTTCATAGGCGAAGGCTGGGTCATATGCTAAACAGGAAGGGACTGTTGAAGCTAAGAGAAGACTATGGCCGTCTTGGTGTTGTAACCCTTCACCGTTTAATGTAGTTCGGCCGGCTGTTGCACCTAGTAAAAACCCTCTAGCACGAGCATCCGCTGCACACCAAATTAAATCTCCAACTCGTTGGAAACCGAACATTGAATAAAATGTATAAAATGGAATTAATGGCTCTCTGTGTACAGAATAAGACATGCCTGCTGCTGTAAAACTACTCATAGCTCCTGCTTCACTAATGCCTTCTTCTAGAATCTGTCCATCAATGGCTTCTTTGTAGCTAAGTAATAATTCTTGATCAACTGGAGTGTATTGTTGCCCTTCTGAATTATATATTTTAAATTCTGTAAAGAGAGCATCCATACCAAAGGTACGAGCTTCATCTGGAATTATTGGAACTATTCTATCACCTATATTTTTATCTTTCATTAAATTTCGTAATAATCGAACGAAGGCCATGGTAGTAGAAACTTGAGTGGTGGTTCCTTCGTAAAATTCCTCATATGAATTACTCTTAGGTAGAAGTATCTGTGAATAATCTGTAACTCTCTTTGGAAGAAAACCTCCTAATTCTTTTCTTCTAGATGATATGTACTTTAATTCTTCACTATTTTCTGGAGGCATAAAATATGGCATATTTTTTAATTCAGAATCGGGAATTTCTAAGTGTAATTCGTCCCTTAGATGTTTCAAATCTGAGATATCTAATTTCTTTTTCTGATGTGTACTATTTCTCGCCTCAAAGCCTTTTCCTAAAGCCCAACCTTTTACGGTTTTAGCCAATATAACTGTTGGAGCACCTTTTGTTTCAGTAGCTAGTTTGTAAGCAGCATTAATCTTTTTCAAATCGTGACCACCGCGCCTCATACGTAAAAGATCGTCATCACTAAGGTGTTCGACTAGCTTACTCAATTCATCTTCGGGGCCAAAGAATTTTTGTCTTATTGCATCTCCAGATTCTATAGTGATTCTTTGATAATCTCCATCCAGAGTTCTTTCCATCTTACGTAAGAGAGTCCCTGTTTTGTCACTCTGTAAAAGTTGATCCCATTTACTCCCCCAAATAACTTTGATTACATTCCAACCCGCACCTCTAAAAACTGCCTCGAATTCTTGAATTATTTTTCCATTGCCTCTGACGGGACCGTCTAAACGTTGAAGATTACAATTGATGACAAATGTAAGATTGTCTAATTTTTCTCTTGCGGCCAAACGTAAAGAAGCGAAAGTCTCTGGTTCGTCACATTCACCATCACCTAGAAAGGCCCACACGTGAGAATCACTTTTGTCTGCAATGCCTCTAGAAGTGATATATTTGTTGAATCTTGCAAGATGAATCGCGTTTATTGGTCCAAGGCCCATTGAAACTGTGGGGAATTCCCAAAAATCTTCCATTAAACGAGGGTGTGGGTAGCTAGAAAGTCCATCACCATTGATTTCTCTTCTGAAATTATCTAAATTTTTCTCAGATAATCTACCTTCTAAAAAAGCTCGAGCATAGATTCCTGGTGATGCGTGACCTTGGAAAAAAATTTGATCACCTGAGTCGTTATTTTTTCCTCTGAAAAAATGATTCAATCCAACTTCAAATAGTGATGCTGCAGAAGCGTACGTAGATATGTGACCGCCTATCCCATCGAAATTTTTATTGGCACGGCTAACTAACATTGCTGCATTCCAGCGTATTAATCGGCGTATGTTTTTTTCTATTTTTTCATCACCAGGATATTCGGGTTCTTGATCGGGAGAAATTGTATTCAAATATGGAGTAATGGAAGGGGGGAGAATGTCCACCCCGGAATTTCGAGCCCGTCTGATTAATTCTGTTAAAATATATTTAGCCCTGTCTGGACCGAAATGTTCTATCACAGAATCGATAGATTCAATCCACTCTGAAGTTTCTTGAGGGTCCAAATCTGGAACTTGAATTTTAAATTTATCAAATATCATTTAATTTCCTTAATCTAAATTTTTAGTTAGGTGTTGTGCCTTTCTGAGATTTTGAAGACGGCCCTGATATACATAAGTTACGAGTAATGGAAATGAAATACTAGCTTCACCCCAAACCATGATATCTTCTATTTTAGGATCGTTTTTGCCCCATGAAACTGCCTCTTGTAATGTTGAACCGGACAACCCCCCATCTCGAACATCTGCAACGCTTAGTTGAATACCAAAAAGATGCCTTTTAGGTTCATTACCCAACATTTCAGACATAACGACTATGTCTTGAGAATAATTTTTTGGAGTTCCACCCCCGACTATGAATAGACCAGTATCACCACAACTAGCTTTGAGATTGGCTATTTCTTTGAAATCCAATATAGAATCTATACCTAATGTATCTGACAATTGTTTTTCTCCTTGATGCAATACCAAACCGATTCCTACTGATGAATCGTTCAGAGCTGGTGAGAATATGGGTAAGTTTTTTTCATATGCTATTTGAAGAATACTTTCATGGCCAAAATTACAATCACTAAGCCACTGACCGACTTTTTGTAAAAATGTACGGCTTGAATATCTTCCTGGCGGTAAATCATCTGCTATTTGTTTGAAAGTTAAATCAACTTGTTGCATCGCCATTTCATCCACTAAATGATCGTAAACCCTATCTATGCCTAAAGTTTGTAAATCACCATCATTGATATTGGGAGTACATTTGTAATGTGTGTGACCTAATGCAAACAGCATATCTTGTTCAATGAGTGCCCCCGTACAAACGATAATATCAACTAAATTATTTTTGATTGCATCCACCGCTACTTGGTGCATACCGGCTCCGAATAAACTGCCTGAAAGAGACCAAATAATAGATAAATCATCATGACTCTTTGATAAATATAATTCTGAAGCCTCGCCTAAATTTCTAGCTTGAAAACTACTATTTTTATAGCTAGAAATCAGAGTACTTACGTCCGATTGTTCGCTCATAATAAATTGATTTACAGGTTTACTGAGTAAATTGTTTTTTGTTTTTATTTGTTCCTTTGTTAAATCTATATTTGGCATTTGAGGTGGTTTTTCGTTCTTCCATATCATTCTTGAACACCTACGCGACCGATTAGTTCTAATTTATACCTTCCTCGCGGTCTAACGACTGGAGATTTTGAATCTTTTATTCTTTTGATTAGCTCGGCATCATTTGTAACTATGATGGCACCTCTCTTTGCTGCATTGAATAATAAATCATCAGCATCTCCTTTTCCAAGGTTATGAATTGGAAAAGTTTTGAACAATGAAAGAGCAGCTTTGGCTTCAGGAATTGTTAATAATTTTAATTCTCTCAAAACGCAATCGGCAATTTTTATTTGTGAATTGGGCAATAGTTGTAATAATTCTTCAACGATATCAGGACCATCGTTGAAAGGCCAAAGAAGTATATTTGTATCTGGAAGAATTAATGTCATTCTTCTAGAATACCGTAACCTATCAAATGCCATCGTCCTTCGACACGGCGACTGATTGCTATACGTTGTCCAATTGGAGCGCAGACGGTGAGTTTTAGATTTACAGAAACCGTATCTTTATCTATTTTAGTTGGGATTCCGACAGTAGTGCTTGAACCAACGGAAAGCATCAATGGTTCGTTTACTTTTAAATCATCCACATCTTGAATACTTTTAGCACCTACAACTCTATCTAAAAGTGTGATTTTCATGTTAAATTTATCCCAAACAGGTGGTAAAGAACCTAGTGAACCGACCACTCCGCCTGTTAATGAATCTGCTTTAGTGACTGACGGATCCAACGTTGTTCCAATAGCCACCAAGCCCCCTGAATCTAATTCTTCTCTCTTGCCCCCGCCATGTAAACTTTCTACCTTAGTTACAATATTTTCCCAAATATCTTTTACCTTTCTTCCTGGGGCTATTTCTATTTCATCTCCTATTTTTACATTGCCTTTAGAGATACTACCACCTATAACGCCTCCTTGAAGATTTGAAGGTTTAGTACCTGGTTTATTGATATCGAAGGAACGAGCTATATTCATACTAAATTCATTTTCAACATCATTATCTGACTTTTCAAAATGAGTTAAAATAAATTCGATTAAGACGTCGATATTTCTATTATGATGTGCGGAAACTGGAATGATAGGTGCGTCTGAAAGACTAGATTTTGATAGGAAATCTTTTATTTCTTTATAAGATTCAACTGCTCTTTCTTGTGAACAAATATCTATTTTATTTTGTACGACTAAAACATTAGTTAAGCCCATGATTTCTAATGCAGATAAATGCTCGCGAGTTTGGGGTTGAGGGCATTTTTCATTCGCAGCTATGATTAAGATAGCATAATCCATAATTGCTGCGCCGCTCAACATAACTGCCATTAACGTTTCGTGACCCGGGGCATCTACAAAACTTACAGAACCTACATAATCTTTTTTGAAATCTTTATACGATTCATTATCTGGTTCTGAAGTATAAAATGAATCTCCTTTGCTTGGGGTGATTTTGTAAAAATTGGCATCTGCATAGCCGAGTTTGATACTGATACCTCGCTTCATTTCCTCACTGTGTTGATCTGTCCACTTTCCAGTGAGTGCTTGCGTCAATGTTGTTTTTCCATGATCCACATGTCCAACCATGCCGATATTCATCATCGGTTGTGAAACCGTCATAAAACTAACTTACTCCTCTTCTGATTCTTTTTCTTCTTTTGGATTGAGTGAATCCTCTATGGATTTAGGACCGTGCTCTGTAATTTTGAAATTTATTTGAGAAGTATCTGCACTTATTTGGGAACCTCGAATTAATTTTCTCTTTCGTTGACCTTCGACTGCAGGTATGAAACCTGTTGAATCGCTAAGAAGTAAACGCCTTCTATTAGGGCCTGAAATATCACCCCTCATAGGAACTCCAGAACCATCACTACCACCAGTTACTACTAATTTATAACCTGGTAAATCAAGAAAAATACCATCTATCTCGTCATTTATATTTTTACCAATGATAGCGTCCGCGTTTGAACCTGAAACAGTTCCCTTGTACGCTTGTCTTGATTTTGGATCTGAAATACTTGTTTTGAATTCTACCATATTATACCTAGAATGTAGTCTAGTTCATATACTCATATATTTAAAAAGTGCGTCAGTAGGGTTCATATATAGTTAAGTAAATGGATGTAACATGAAAACCCTAGTAATTGCATTAGACAGAGATGACGATGTAGGACGTAAAACAGGGTTGAAAAGTCCGATTATAGGTCGAGAAAATAATATTGAAGCTGCAGTTAAACTTGGATTAGCAGATCCAGAAGATAGTGATACTAATGCCATATTTGAAGCAATTAAGACCCATGATAGAATGGTATCTGACGAAATGGAAGTAGAGGTTGTTACTATTTGTGGAGATACGCGAGTAGGAACTAGATCAGATATAAAAATTGCAAATACGTTAGATAAAGTAATAGAACTCACTGGCGCTACCAGAGCTATTTTAGTAACGGATGGGGCAGAAGATAACGAAGTTATACCAATAATTAGATCTCGTTTAAAGATAGATTCTACAAGAGTAGTAGTAATCAAACAAGCAAAGCAGATTGAAGATGCAGTGTATTTAGTATTGAATAAAATACAGGATCCGAAAATACAGAGAAAAGTAGTTCTTCCAATTGGATTAGCGATGTTTGTTTGGGGTGCATTGCATTTAGTTGGTAAAGCAGATATTGCGGAAGGAACTGCTTTAGTTATTTTAGGAGGGTATCTATTGATTAAAGTAGCTGGTTGGGAGCAGGCAGTTAGAACGTTATACAATGACGCTTTGACAGGCGGAAGAGCGAGATTCTCATTATACACATATTTGACTGGAATAGTTTTGGTAATTTATGGAATAACGAAAGGATATAGGGCAGTATACAACAGCATGAAAACGTATAATGGAGAAGGCCCGGGATTGAAATACCAAGACATGAGTATAGAACAGATGATAGAACATGGATTAATTTTCATATCATCTGGAAATGGATTATGGGAATCATTTCTATTTCCATTTATTTTTGCAATAATAGTAATAGAAACTGGTAGAACTATTGATAAATTTCTATCTACAGGTGATTTTAATATTAATTTTATCCGTTTTGCATTTACCATATTTAGTCTTGGATTAATGGCAGCTGGTGCGATACAGATTGTTAAAGAGATGTTGGGATTCAGAAATGATGACCCTACATTTTGGGGTGCAGAAGGTGAAGTGAAAGGAATATTGTACATATTGCTAGGTGTTGTATTTTCATTTGTTGGTTTAATTTTACATGATTACTTGAGAGAGAAATTTGAATACCTAGAAGAGACTAATCAAGATTTAGAATAAAATAATGTCAAAAATTCATGTTTTAAGAATAGGCCATAGGCCGAAAAGAGATAAACGAATTACTACGCATGTGTGCTTAACTGCGAGAGCTTTTGGAGCTGATGGATTGACATTGAGTCCACCAGATAGTCGGATAACAGAAACTGTGGAAAAGGTAACAGAAAAGTTTGGAGGAGGATTTGAATTTGAAGATACTAGGCAACCTAAACAATTCATAGATAACTGGGAAGGAAAAGTTGTACATTTGACTATGTTCGGTATGCCTTTTGTAGAAACGTTTCCATTAATTAAAAAAATAAAAGAGCCGATATTAGTTATTGTAGGTGCTGAAAAGGTGCCTGCGTGGACTTTTGAAAAGGCAGATTATAATTTATCGGTAGGAAATCAACCCCATTCAGAAGTAGCTGCTCTTGCTGTTTTCCTACAGAATATGAATGAAAATTGGGAAGGTGGAACGAAGGATGGAAAAGTGGCGGTGGTTCCGTCATTATATTATAGACATTTAGCAAAAACACCAACGGAATCGCAAGCATTGACTTTGCACGCTAAATCTAAAACACCGAAAAAGATAGTTGAACATTGTAAAGCAGTTGCAGAATTATCACGTGAAGTTGCGGTAAAAATGAGAGCCAATCCAGACATTGCATACATAGGAGGACTCTTGCATGACATAGGAAAAGCGAAATCGAAAGGTATCGAACATGCACATGTTGGAAGTTCTATAGCTCGTGAAGAAAGTATCCATCCAGGGGTGGTTCACATAATAGAATCACATGTGGGTGCAGGAATAACAAAAAATGAAGCGAAACAGTTAGGTTTTCCTGAAGGTGAATATATGCCAAAAACAAAAGAGGCGAAAATAGTTGCTGCCTGTGATAATTTATTTAATGGCAGTAAAAGGCAAACTATAGCTAAGAGAATTGATTGGCTTCGAAAGAAAGATTTGACAGACGCGGCTGCAAGAATCGAAAGATTACACAAATCTATAAGCAGAGAGATTGGTATAGATTTAGATCAATTTTGAATGGAGTGAGGGATTAAACTTCCCATGGATAAACAATCCAATCATCCTTTTTTTCCCATACATACCAAGTAGGTTTGACGATGCTTTGGCGATGCCAATGTAAAGTAGCAAAATGAACATATCCCAAACTTTTAGCACCGTTCAACGTATTGCCTGTATCAGAAATATCATCCACTACCAAGCAGTCCTTTGCTATAGGAGTGGTGAGATCTACAACGCCCACTTCATCGATATTTAGTAAATGTGATAAACGAGTTGCGACGGGAAAACCACCTCTAGGAAAAGTAATAATTGATTTGAAAATGATACCGGAATCTGATATTTTATTGGCCAATTCTTGACAACCTTTTTCAAACGTCTGCCAATCTAAAATATCTTTTTTGAAATCGTTGATATTATCACTCCGAAGTGGGTATAGATTCTTTTTCAGGTGATTCTTTATCTTTTGTGTTATCTTCTTGTGATTCTTCTTTTTCTATTTGTTTAATCATTTCTATATTGATAAATGAAACACGACGCTTTTTATTATCGAAGGTGACTTCTTCTGTACCTATTTCGACATTTTTAACTTCAGATTTTACTTCTGAAGAAAATCTATTTCTAATCTGTTCTGCAACATCCACTGCAACGTTTATTGCCCTTCCTCTTGATTTTAAAATTACACTATCTATGTTATCTCTTGAAAGAAAGGAAAGTATATCTGGAAAATATATGAAAGAATCTTCATTACCAATATAGACTATTCCTGTTCTTCCTTCAATTTGTTTATTGATACGAACATGTCGCTTAGGTCTTCGTTTATTGAATTTCTTTTTTGGTTGATTTTTTGGTTGGGTCTTTTTTGATTGCTTTCTACCTTGTGGTTTTGGATTCTTTTTAGAGTTTTTATTTTTATTTTTAGGGGGCTGTTTCTTGGAATCTGATTTTTTCTCAGCCATGAGTCTTCATCATTGTGATTATTGGCGTATATTTATCGATTTCAGTCGAAGGTTTCATGAACCCATTTGATTTCTATACGAGAATTAAAAAGAAGACTTAGAATGAGAAGGATTAAACATAGAAAACTTACAGCTATGAGTATTATTGAAGGACTATGATGTAATGAAAGGCTTAGAATGGTCATCAAAACCATAGGCGGTACTGAAACGAAAAAGAATTTAATAAAAACAACTGCATCGAATAACGCTGAATTGGTTCTTAGACCGGTTGTCCACGCCGTGTAATTTACTATGTACAAGCCTACCACGATCATAACTAAAATACCGAGAGGCAATAATTTTAGTTCACCACTGAGTGCTGCAATAATAGAAATAAATATCAATGGAATCCACCATGTAGTCCAAACAAAAAGAAGTAGTCTAGCCCTTATCACATCAGGAACTGTGACTGGTAAAGTGCTATAGAACCCGGGATTGTCCATTGAGTTTAACCAAGAATATATCATAGTTCCGAAGAAACCGACCATTGTACCGTAAAATAATGTGTTGAATTCTAATTCAATAGTAACACCTTCATCTAAAAACCAATTGACAAGTGTTAAGACAGATAGAGGGACTACGAAAGAGAAGAACATTTTGACACCTGTTTTGCTCCTCATCAAGTCTATTCTTTCTTTAGCTGCAATAGCAGGCATCACTAATCGTGAATGTTTATTGTAACTTTCTAAAATCTGTAAAAACCTATTTTGAAAACCCTGAATTTTTGGCTCTGTTGGTTCGTAAAAATTACCTATTAAAAGACTCGAAATAGTGGATAAAATTAAAGGCAATAATATAGCCAACAGAAGGTAAATGATACCAGCCCCCCCATACCAATCTTGAGCCGGAGAATTGATGTTTTCAGATAAAGAAATTGCAAGAATTATAAAGCCTGAGCAACCTGCAATAAAGGCCGCTTTGATTGTTATACGATAAAGACTTGATAAAAGAAAGGAGAGTGAAAGACCGAGAGTAAATGATAAGAATATAGAAAAAAGAAAATGAAGTAGAGAAACTGGATTATGAGCTGTGAAAACAGAACCTAAAAGCATCCCCAAACCGAGAGGTATGAAAGTCAAAAAAGAATAGAATACAATTTCTTTTGCGAAATAGATACTGAGGGCTTTACGATGGCTTAGAGGTTGGGTGTTTGATAATCCGATTATAAGTGCATAACTTCCTATAATTCTTTCGAGAAAATCATTACCGAAAAAAGCTAAACTCCCCGCAAAAAGACCATAAAATAGTAGACCGATATGAATACCCCGGAGCATTTCATTACTGTCTGTATCTCCAATTAAACTGTCGGAAGTAAGTAGACCCAAAAAACCGGCTAAGGCAATTAAAACTGGGAAGGCGTAGAATCCCTTTCTATTGGTAAAACTAGTGTTTAGCCTTACCTCCTCTCTAATCATTAAATTGAGGATTTTATAAATCATGTAACAATTTCGTGAAACATGTCTTCAAGAGACAGATTCTGTTTTTTCAACTCTTCAAGCTCTATGTTGGCTTGCATAGTACCATTGTGAATTATAGCGGCACGATTACAGAGTCTCTCTGCATTTTCTAACAAATGAGTATTTAGAAAAACAGTACCTCCGTCATCGACATAAGTTTTGAGATATTCGCGAACTTCAGATTGAACAATGGGATCTAAATTTATGAAGGGCTCGTCTAAAAACAATATTTCAGGTTTGGCGATGAAGGCTGCAGCTAACATTACTTTTTGGCGTTGGCCTCTGGAGAGATTTTTACAGATTCTACCTTCCATAGGCCCTAAATCGAAAAAATTTAACCAATGTTCTACTTCACTATTCTTAATATTTCTTACTTCCGAAACCATTTCTAAAACTTCTCTAGGAGTTAAGAAACTTGGAGGGGATTCTTGCTCAGGAACTATACCTGCTAAATTACGGACCTCGATTGGTTCATCGTCTGGATTAAAGCCCATAACAGTTGCTTGCCCAGATGTAGAAGTTATTTGTCCGGTGAGTACTTTCAAAAGGGTAGTTTTACCGGCACCATTAGGGCCTAATAGCCCGTAAAAATCTCCTTTATCTACAGTAAATGTAACGTCTGATAACGCCTTAACGTCTCCGTAAAATTTTGATAGATTGGTAACTGAAATGACTGTCATGTCTTAGAAATGAAATATAACCTAATTAATATAGAGACTGTTACATAATTCAGATTGAGCGGGGGTCGCATAGCCTGGCCAATTGCGCTGGGTTTAGGACCCAGTCCTTTAGTGGTTCGCCGGTTCAAATCCGGCCCCCCGCACCACCAATTTAACAGCAATTAGATTCTTTACAACAGTCGCAACCACAATTACAATCATTATCATTACAATTTTTAACACAACAATCGCAACTACAATCACAATTACACTTACTCATGTTTATGCATGGGAGGAAGGGTACAAAAATGGTGGGCCTGCCCAGATTTGAACTGGAGTCTGTACTCCCCCAGAGTACAAGGATGCCAAACTACCCCACAGGCCCTCTCAACTACATTAGAGAGATAACTAAAGACCTATCGTGAAAAATATATATTATATAGAGCGTGCCTTTAAAAATGATTATTAGTAATTGAAAAACATGGACGCACAGACTTTAATTTTTCTGATGTCAGGAATAATGTTTATCGCAGCCTTCGGGTTTGGATACTTACCACTCAAATTAGATTTATCCTCTAAACGTGTAATGCAGTTTACAGCGATTGGGGCTGGCGTTCTAATTTCTTCAGCATTTCTTGTAGTAATACCAGAAGGAATGGAAATTATAGAAGGGCATGAAGAACATGAAGAAGGAGAGCATGATGAAGAAGAGGAAGAAGGTCATGCTGAAGAAGA
>CEVQ01029549.1_pt1 | contig 27106 bp, 27 predicted proteins | sample 356551 | NCBI WGS metagenome assembly CEVQ01 (sample SAMEA2623756, study PRJEB7988) | marine metagenome | biome: marine biome (ENVO:00000447); feature: mesopelagic zone (ENVO:00000213); material: "saline water (ENVO:00002010), including plankton (ENVO:xxxxxxxx)" | depth 250 m | reverse complement strand
CATTCTATATCTTCTAAATTGATTAAATGATGTGCCATATGTTTTTGGTACCATATTTGTTTTGATTGAGGGATTTCTCCTGTTATGCTATTTACTACTTTATCATAAGTATTTGGATAATGATTAATAATCTCTTTATACATTGGATGTTTCAATTTTTTTTCTTTTAGATAATAAGCGTAAAATGGCTCATCAGATACAAACGTATCTACTCTTGATGACCAAGAGCGCATTAAAGCAGTAGAAATATTTCTAGGACCAGACCAACAGGCAATTTTCATGACTTAGATTTTATGTAATTTTCAATATCTTCAAGATATAATGTTCTTACCTTGTTTGTGATAGATTCTTTATTGGTGGATTGTAAAGATTGATTCTCTAGAGTTGAAACTGGTACAATACCCCCAAATGTGCCAGTCACAAATGCTTCTTCACAATTACTTATATCTTCAAAGGTGAAATTTTTTTCATGACACGATATATTATTTTTTTTACAAATTTCTATTGTTTTTGATCGAGTAATTCCATTAAGACAATACTGACCTGTTGAAGTAATAACTTCAGCGTTTTTGATAAAAAATAAATTGGTGGAGTTACATGTACTAATAAAACCATGCATATCATTCATAATTCCTTCATCATAACCAAGCTTATTTGCTTCTATGCTTGCTAAAATACAATTCAGTTTGCTTAACGTATTATATTGTGGATTAAGTATCTCATTATTTGGTCTAATATTTTTAACTCTTCCAATTTTAATACCATTCTTATAAGTATTAGGATCTGCTTTCTTATATTCAGGGATAATTACAAGATTAATTAGTCCTACATTTGCATTAGGGTTTTGATAAGGAGTGATTTTATCTCCTCTAGAAATTACTAAACGAATATGCACATCATCTTCCATATGATTTGTTGTTAAAGTTTTATTGATTTCTTGTATGATATCCTCTTTCTGAAGACCAATATCTAATAAAATTCCTTCTGCGCTTTTATAAAGGCGTTCTAAATGATCTTCAATATACACTAGAACAGATTGATGAAGTCTAATTCCTTCCCAGACACCATCGCCTAATAAAAATCCGCTATCAAAAACTGATATCTTCGCTTTATTTCTTTGAAATAATTTTCCATTAATATTAATAAAAATAGCTTCATTTTTTGGATTTGGTATATAAGAATGACTGCTCATTAGTGGGCCCACAGGGATTTGAACCCCGAACCTGCGGATTATGAGTCCGTTGCTCTACCATTGAGCTATGGGCCCTCATTAACTATCAATATTTGTGATTTTTTATTAAAAAAACTAATACTATTATCTAATATATTTAGTTAAAATAAAACTCTTAAGGACTATGAACACTATTTCAAAAAGGTAAAGCAAAAATGAAAAAACGTAAAATCTGTGTAGTTGTGTGCTCGAGAGCTAATTATTCAAGTATTAAATCAGCAATGAAAGCGATTGATAATCACCCCAAACTTGAATTACAATTAATTTTGGGAGCATCTGCTATATTAGATAGATATGGTGATTTATCTCAACAAATCAAAAAAGATGGATTTAAAATTGCTGAAAAAGTTTATATGCTTCTTGAAGGTGAAACTCCAGCAACTATGGCTAAATCTACAGGCATAGGATTATTAGAACTTCCAACAGTCTTTGATAGATTAAAACCAGATGTTGTATTAACTGTAGGGGATCGATTTGAAACTATGGCTACAACTCTTGCAGCAGCTTATATGAATATAGCAATTGCACACACCATGGGCGGTGAAGTAAGTGGAACTATTGATGAAAGTATACGTCATGCAGTAACAAAATTTGCACATATACATTTTCCTGCAAGCAAAGATGCTAAAAAAAGAATTGAAAAACTTGGAGAAGAAAACAAATCAATTTTTCTTGTTGGATGTCCAAGAATTGATTTAGTGAATAATATTTTAAAAAATCCTCCAAAAAATTTATCTAAAATTATGTCAGAAGGAGTTGGGGATGCTATTAATCTCAAAAAACCCCTTATTCTTGTTTCACAACATCCAGTTACCACCGAGTATGGAGCTGGAGAAAAGCAAATAAGAATGACCTTAAAGGCAGTGGAAAAAATGAATTTACAGACTGTTATATTATGGCCTAATTCTGATGCGGGATCAGATGATATATCAAGAGGGATGCGCAAGTGGAGAGAAGAAGGCCGAGACAAGAATATGCATTTTTATAAAAATTTACCTATAGAGGTGTATATACATCTCATGAAAAATGCTCTATGCTTAGTTGGTAATTCATCGAGCGGTATCAGAGAAGGTGCATTTATCGGTACTCCTGTAGTTAACATAGGTTCTCGACAAAATATGAGAGAAAGAGGTAAAAATGTAATTGATGTTCCTTATGATTCAGATAAAATTTATGACGCCATATTAAAGCAACAAATTCATGGTAAGTATAATTCAGATCCTATTTATGGAGATGGGAATGCAGGAGAAAATATCGCTAAAGTATTGACTAGCTGTTCTTGGAAAATTCAAAAAAGGATTTCATATTAGATTAGAAAAAAAAATATTAGGTATCATTCCTGCTAGAGGCGGTTCAAAAGGTATTCATAAAAAGAATATTAAAAATTTAAATGGTAAACCTTTATTAGCCTATACGGCAGAACAGGCTCTAGACAGCAAAAAGCTCAATAGGGTGATTCTTTCCACTGAAGATCCAATAATTAAAAAAATTGGTAAAGAGCTTGGTTTAGAAGTTCCATTTGACAGACCTTCTGACTTGTCTAATGATGATACGCCATCTCTTCCAGTTATGCTACATGTAGTTAATATGTTAGAAAAAATAGAAAACTATCTACCAGACATAATAGTTCTTCTACAACCAACTTCTCCTTTAAGGAAAACATACCATATCGATGATGCAATAGATCAATTTTTAAAATCTGATGCAGATTCTTTAGTGAGTGTTGTTGAAGTTCCTCATTCAATGAGTCCATTTTCAGCAATGGAATTGAATGATTCAAAGTATTTAACCCCATATAAAGATTTAAGAGAAGATCAAAATATTAGACATAAGAAACCTAAATTTTTTGCAAGAAATGGAGCATTATATATTACCACCTATAAATCTTTAATGAATGAAACTCTTTATGGAGAAAAAATCATTCCATATTTTATGTCAAAAAATGTTTCATTAGATCTTGATGACCTTGAAGATTGGGAAATCGCAGAATTCTTATTAGAAAAATGAAAATCAAAAAAAATTCTTTTTCAATTCTATTACCATTAGAGACTGTATCTCGAGAGTTGGATTATAAATTATTTCTTTCAATTTATTTAGCTAAAAAAGGATTCAAAGTTTATTTGGGTAGGAAAAAAGAAATTTGGAAACTTTTTAATCTTCATAAAGATAATTTTGCTTATCTAGACAAGGGTTTTCATGAAAATATTTCAGAAGATAATATTTATAAAATTGTTAAAAATAATGGTGGGGCATTATTTCATTTAGATGAAGAAGGTGGAATTGATTTTGAAGACAGTAGAACTATTGAAAGAAGGTATTCAAAGGAAGTGTTTGATTACTGTGATAAAATTTTTCTATGGGGGCTTTCTCAAAAAAATTTTTTAACGAAAAGAAAACCATATTTTTTGGATTCTAAAACAGTTATTTCAGGACACCCAAGATTTCAAATGGTATCAACTATTTTGAAAGATATTTACAATGAAAGAAGTTTAATCATTAAAAAAAAATACGGAAAATTTATATTATTCAATTCAAACACAAAATACGCAAATCATATTCATGGAGAAGGTTTTTTATATAAGAATTATGGTCCTCGAATAAATAATCTTTCTGAACGTATTGAATACGACAAAATTAAATTAGAAAATAATATAAAACTTTTTCATGCCATTGTTAACAAAACGAATTTTAACATAGTCATTAGGCCTCATCCAGAAGAAGATATAAATTACTATCATGAATTATTTCAAAATTCCAGGATTCATTGTATCTATGATGATAGTGTCATTCCATGGATTATGTCTTCAGTGTATACAATGCACAATGATTGCACAACAGCGGTTGAATCACGTTTATTAGGGAAAAAACCAATTTCTTTTATTACAGATTACAATAAAAATTTATCACCATATTTACCAATAAAAATAAGTGAAGCATTTTCAAATTTGGATGAAATCATTAATTATATTTCTTTAGATAATAATCTATCTTTTGGTATTCCAAATATTATGAAAGATATATTTTCTACAGAATTGAATTCAACCGAAATTATTGCTGATGAAATATATAATTTTGTTCAAGAAAACTACAAAAAAAATTTTCCTTCCGTTTTAGGAGTGAAATATGAAATCACTTCTTTATTGCATAAATTTTTGAGTTATCCTTCTTATAAAAACAATCGATTAGCAAAAAATAAATTATCAGAAATTGGCAATGAAAAATTTATGAAAGTAAAACTAGATTCTTTTTTAGATTATTTATCAATTCATGAAAAAGCAAGTTTTCAATCTATAAGGCCAGGTTTATATCGAATATCTTTTTGATTGAAAGTTATTTACTTACTTTTTTTGCAAACATCCTAAGATTTTTACCATTTCCACTTGCATTGATATAATATTGTAAAATTTCGCCATGTTCTTCAATCCATTTGGTGTCTTTATTTTCTTTTTCATCCAAAAACCATTTAAAATCTGCAAGATCTAAACCTTGTGTTTCCCAGAAAAAAACCTCAAATCCAGATCTTTCAATAAATTCTTTTAATGTTTCAGGAGTAAAATAAGTTAGGTGATGTGATGGCCATATAAAGTGAGAATTTTCCTCTTTCAGCAATTGTCTTGTGGCTGAATTCCAGTTTGGAACATAAATAAAAACATTTCCACCATCCACTAAAGATTCATGCACTTTATCAAGAATTTCTCTTGGATTTGATAGATGTTCTAATACATCAAATAAACTAATTGCTGAAAACTTTTCATCAAAATCTATATCTTCTAATGGTTTATCTATAATTTGTAAATTTCTTTTTCTTGCAAAATCAACAGAAGCAGGAGTTAGTTCAATACCAACAGCATCCCATCCATTTTCTTCAGCTACTTCAAGTGTAAATCCTGTAGCACACCCTATATCTAGATAGCGCTTTTTGAGACTTAAATCGTGATGTTCATTTATAAATCCCATTCTTTCATTACCAAATCGATTTTTTCTATATGTATGTGATGCTACTGTATGTTTAATTATTATTTCATTGTATTCTTCACTTTTGTACAAATCTTTATATTTTTCTTCATCAAAAATTGGATTAACATATATAGTTTTACATAATTTGCACTTAACAATATCGAGGTTATCCTTTTTAATAACATTATCATATTCATTGTTCATACAACTAGGGCAATTACGATATTTAAGCAAATCTTTATGTTCTTCGATATTGTCAAGAATAGCTTGAAGACTTCCATTTCTATTTTTAATCAAATGAGAATAAGAATTATTTGGACGCAATTTATCAATGTCGATGTCTTGCCCTTTGATTTTTGATTTATATTTTATTTTCATATTTTTCGATTAAAGTTAAGCTAATCCCCTCTTCCATAATAATTTTTTATTGATAAAAGTAATATAAATATTTTATATATTTGCAATTAAAAATACTACTAGGAAGTTATTAAAATTATAAAGAGTATTAACACAAATTTATTATGATTATTGCAGAAATAGGTTTAGCACATGATGGAAGTATAGGGATAGCACATTCTTTTGTTGATGCCCTTGCTGAAACCGGAGTAGATGTTATTAAATTTCAAACTCATATTGCCGAAGCAGAGAGTTCACAACACGAAAAATTTCGTGTTAATTTTTCATATAAAGATAAAAAAAGAATTGATTATTGGAGAAGAACGGAATTTTCTTTTGATGAGTGGAAAGGATTAAAAGACCATGTTGAAAAAATGGGTATGGAGTTTATGTCAACAGCTACATGCATTGATTCATTTGAATTATTAGAAAAACTAGATGTAAAACAGTTTAAGGTCGGTTCAGGAGATATATCTAATTTTCTATTATTAGAAAGAATTTCTAAAACTAAGAAACCAATTATTATATCTAATGGGATGGCTACAAATAAAGAATTGGATAAAACCGTAGAATTCTTAAAAACAAAAGGCGCTGATATTAAATTGTTACAATGTTACACTTCATATCCTACAAATCCTGAACAATGGGGTCTTGGAGAAATCCCAAAATTAAGGGATCGTTATAATATTCCGATAGGTTTTAGCGATCATTCTGGAGAAATTTTTTCTTCAATAGCAGCAACTGCGTTGGGAGCTGAGATAATAGAGTTTCATGTTTGTTTTGATAAAAGAATGTTTGGTCCTGATGCAAAGTCTTCATTAACAATTAGCCAAGTTAAAGATGTTGTTATCGGTATAAAGTCTGTAAGAAAATCAATTCAACAAAATAAGATAGATAAAAATAGTAATAGCATGATTAAAATAAAGAATATTTTTGGCAAATCTTTATCTTCACGATGTAATAAAGATATTGGCGAAAAAATATTATTAAATGATTTAGAAACTAAAAAACCTTCTGGCATGGGTATACCAGCCAGTGACTTTGGAAAAATTTTAGGTCAAAAAGTAAATCGTAAAATAAAAAAAGGCGATTTTATTAACTACAAAGATATAAAAAAATGATTATTTGGTTAACAGGACAACCCGGAAGCGGAAAAACAACGCTATCAAATTCTGTAGCAAGCATTTTGAGAAAAGAAAATAATCCTTTAAAAATAGTTACTATTGATGGAGATAATCTTCGAGCTATATGGAACAACAAAGATTATTCTAAAGAAGGCAGAATCAGAAATATTAAAACTGCTTTATCTATTATTAGATTTTTATGTGCAGAAGGTTACATTTGTGTTGTATCTCTTATAGCTCCGTATCGATTCTTAAGAGATGAACTGAAAAATGTATTTCCATTTGTTGAAGTATATTTACATACCACAGAAATAAGAGGTAGAGAAGATTATTTTGTAAAAGATTATGAACCACCTATTGAAAAATTTTTATCACTGGATACAGGAAAACTAAATATAGAGGAATGCACCAATGAAATACTCAATGTTTATCGGGAGATGGCAACCGTGGCATAAAGGCCATCGTTGGTTAATTGATCAAAGATTAAATGATAATAAAAATGTTTTAATTTGTATAAGGGAAATGGAGCACGATGATAAGAATCCATTTAATCCAGAATCTGTTAAAGAAAATATTGAAAAAGAACTTAAAGATTTAGTCCTATCAAAAAGAGTGAAAGTAATTATTATCCCAGATATTGAATCTGTCAATTATGGTAGAAAAGTAGGGTATGATATTATCGAACATGTTCCACCAGATGATATAGAAAAGATATCAGCTACCAATATTAGAAAGACACTTTTTAATAATAAATAATTCTCTAATTAATATCCTTTTACCTCAATTTTTGAATTCTGTCCAATATTCTAAAGCTTTTGGAGATAATGTGTTTAATTTTTTTACTTGCTCGGCATATCGTTCTTTAAGAAATGCAATTTCTTTTTTGTTTGGCTCTTCTCTAAATGTTAAAACAAAAGCTTTATACATTTTTACAAATAAAGTACTTTTATAAAGCATTTGTTTTAAAGTTGGATATTTATTAACCCATTCAGTTAATAAATAAATTATTTTAAATGGTTTTCTTGCATTCTGATCTATAGGGTTATTCTTTAATTTGATATTATCCAATTCAAAAAAAATATTCACTTCTTCTATATAATTTTTTGGGTTTTTAATAAAATCTTCAAAAATGACAATTTTAAAACATGATGAATCATAATATTTAAACCATTTTTTTGTTAATATATTATAATAATCCGCTCTATCTAAATAGGATGGATACATTTTTAAAAAGGTAATTAAATCTTTTGAATATTTTGGATATAGTTGAGGATTATTTTTAAAGTAATCATAACCATGATGATATTTAAAATGTGAATAAATATAGTATATTGGATTGCGTAAAATTAGAAGAAATTTTGGATTCTTTTTTTTTAAAGTATTTTTCATTCTAGGCAACACTTCATCTGGTTTCATAAAATATTTTGGTGAAATATCTATTTTATCACCATCTCTTTCAAAAGTGTCTAAATACCAATCGACACCTTTATCATATTTACTTGAATCACTGTAAAAACCTATTTCTTTTAAATTCGATAATGACACATTGGGATGTTGTTGAAATAAGCCATAAGTATATGTGCTACCTGCTCTTTGTAAGCCTATCATAAATTTATGTGGCAATGAACGCTTCTTCATTTTAATTCTTTCCTATCTTTATGTTCATTGTAAGCAATAATAGATTTATTAATCATGTTTATACACAATAATGGATTGCTACCAATAGCAGTTTCCGCAGCCAACACAAGTCCATTCGCTCCATCCATTAAAGTATTAAAAATATCATTAATTTCAGCCACATTAGGGCTTTTATTTGTTATCATAGATTCAAGCAGGTTTGTTGCTACATAGACAGGATGATTATGTTGTTTAGCATAACTAATAACTTGTTTTTGTACCATAGGTATTTGTTCTAATAATATTTCTCTAGAAAGATCGCCTCTATCTATTAGAATAGCATTGGATTCACTAATAATGTCATCAAGATGATGTAAGCTCTTTTTTGTTTCAACTTTTGCTATGATATTGATATCACTGTTTAATAATTTTTTGAGTTCTTTTATATCTTTAGAAGTATGCACAAAAGATAAAGCAAAGAAGTCAACTCCATTATTATTTGCAATTTCAATCGCTTGTTTATCTTTTTTTGTTAAAGCGGGTAAAACAATCTCCCTATTACATGTGACGGCCTTATTTTTACCAATTATCCCGGATGATATTACTTTAGTCATTATATGATCATCATTTACATCGAGTACTTCTAAAACAACATCGTTGAAATCAACTTTTAATAAATCAAATTTTAAGAATTCAAATATTATATTTTTTGGTGTGAAGGACAATTGATTTTTATTAGTATTTCCTATTCTTATAACATCATTTTTTTTGACTTCTATAATATCAGACTCAATATTTCCAGTTCTTATCTGTGCTCCTTCACTATCTAAGCAAATTGATTTTTTTGTCCAACTTTGAATCTGTTTAATTTGATTTTCAAGATGATCAATACTAGTGTGTGATAAGTTAATTCTAAAAATATCAACACCATTTTTATCCATTTTTTTTATGATTTTTTTATCAAATGATGAAGGACCTATTGTGGCAAGTATTTTTATTTTTTTCATCTGATTTAATTCAAATTTAATATACTTTTTTTATTTTCAATATATTCTATTTTTCATCAATAAATTTATTTTGTGGATATTTAGATTTATAATAATAAATTGTTTAAAATTAATGTTAAAGACTATTAATAAATGAATGAAGACCTAAATAAAATTATTAAAGAAATTATTAATCAAAGAAATTTTGTATTGTTTTTTTCATCGGTTCTTTCAATAATTGCTTTAGTTTACTTATTATTTTTTTACCAGCCAGATTATACATCAACCTCAAAAATATATTTATCTGATAAACAATCTAATCAATTATCTCTTGGTGGGTTATCGCAACTTGGTTTTCAGCTACCACTTTCTGGAGGATCTGCTACAAATCAAATTTCAGTTCTGGGAGAAGTTGTAGAATCTCATTCTTTTTTAGAATCTTTATTAAATGAAAATATAAAAATTAACGATTCTGATACCCTAACATTGTATGAATGGATAAATCCTGATTTAAGTAATAATATTAATGATTATAAAAATGTAGTTAATAGTATCCTAATATTAAGAGAAATGATTAGTGTAGTTGAAAATTATCAATCATCAGTAGTTAAAATCGAAGTAACAGCCAAAAATAATTATGTTACAAAAAGCATTAATGAATTATTGATTAAAAGTGCAAATAATTTTTTAATAAAAAAAGAAAATGAACAAGCATATAATAAGTTACTATTTATTAATGAAAGAATAGATGAGGTTCAGCAAGATTTAAATAACGTTGAAAATGCTCTTAAAGATTTTAGATATAAAAATATAAAAGTTAGTTCTTCTCCAGATTTACAAATGCAATTAGATAAGTTATTACGTGATGTTACATTTCAAACAAATATAATGTCTACATTATTAGAGCAAAGAGAAGTAGCCAAAATACAAAATATTGAAAAATCAGAAATTTTTAACATATTAAGTGACCCAAACTTGCCTATTTATCCTTCTTCTTCAAGAAGATTATATCAGCTAATATTTTATGTAGCCTTAAGTATCTCCCTCCCAATTCTATTGATTATTGCTAAGGTATTTTATCTTAATCTTTTGGGTGTTAGTCGTAACTATTATTCTCAATCAAATAATTCTTAATCATTGTTGTTGAAATGTATGTCAAAATTATAGGTGCTGGTTCAATTGGGAATCATTTAGCCAATGCTTGTGTAGCACAAGGATTAAGTGTTACCATTGTTGATATTGATAAAGATGCTCTAGATAGAACAAAAAATATTATTTACCCTGAAAGATATGGGAAATGGGATAATAATATAATATTAACTCAACCAGATAAATTAGATAAGCAACAATTTGATATTATTATCATTGGCACTCCTCCAACATCGCATCTATCTCTTGCTATGGAGGAGATTAAAAATAATCCAAAAGCTATTTTAATTGAGAAACCATTGTGTGGGATTACGGATGATGAAAAAATAAAATTAGATATCTTTACAAAACAAGTAGAAGAATTAGACACAAAAGTATTTGTTGGATACAATCATACTATTACAGACTGCACTTTATTTACTGATGATATAATTAAATCTGGCTCATTGGGAAGTCCAATATATATGGATGCAAACATTCGTGAGAATTGGGGTGGTATATTAGATGCTCACCCATGGCTTTCAGGTCCAGAGGATAGCTATTTAGGATCTATTGAACAAGGTGGAGGAGCATGTCTAGAGCATTCACATGGGGTAAATATATTTCAACATTTTTTATCTTTACTAAATGTTGGCAAGATTAAAAGTGTTTCTTGCAAAATGAAAATTATTAAGGGAAAGAATTTGCATTACGATGAAGTATGTTCTATCCTTGTTGATACCGATACTGCATTCCATGGTAGAATTGTTCAAGACGTAGTAACAAAACCTACTGAAAAATATGTACATATAGTTGGAAACAAAGGATTTTTAAAATGGTATATTAATTATGATTCTAACAATGATGCAGTAAAATATTATATAAACGACAAAGAACATTTAAAATTATTTCCTAAAACAAGACCAGATGATTTTAAAAATGAAATTAAAAATATAATTGATGTTTTAGATGGAAATTCCATATATAGCGAATCGCCTATTAATTTTAAAAATGCTGTAAAAACACATAAGCTTATGCTAAGTTCATTTGAGTCAAATGATACAAATAAAGTAGTATATTTTTAATTAAAACACACGAGAGTAGACAAATAAAAATGAAAAAACTTTTTAATTTTAATAATCTTTTTACCTTAGATCTTGCTAATAATCATCTCGGTTCAGTTGAGCATGGTACTAATGTCATTAATGAATTAGGTGCTATTGTTAATGAATTAGACGTTAAAGCGGCCATCAAATTTCAATTTAGAGATACTTTAGATACTTTTGTCCATCCAGATTTTAAAGATCGTACAGATGTAAAGCATATTCCATGGTTTATACAAACCTATATGGATAAAAAAGGGTATGAAGAATTGATACGAGTAATTAGAAAAAATAATATGTTAGTTATGTCAACTCCTTTTGATAATGTATCTGTTGATTTGATTGATAGTCTTGATATAGATATTATTAAAATAGCTAGCTGTTCTGCTGATGATTATCCACTTATTAAACGCATATGTCAATCAGATAAGCCAGTAATCATATCAACAGCAGGTTTAAATTTATCAGAAATTGACAAAGCTGTAGACATGTTAAGAGAACATAATATGGATTTTGCAATTATGCATTGTGTGGCTTTATATCCTACGCCAGATGGATCATTAAATTTAAATCAAATTGATTTGTTAAAGAAAAGATACCCTGATGTTACAGTGGGATGGTCTACACATGAATCTCCTGATGACTATACAACAGTACAATTAGCTTACGCAAAAGGCGCAAGAATTTTTGAAAGACACGTAGGAATGCAATCAGATATTAAAGCACTTAATGCTTATTCTTCTGAACCAAAACATGTAAAGCATTGGATTACCGCATATCAGGCAGCTGTTGCAAATTGTGGAAGCGTTAATCGTCCTCCATATTTAGCAGAAGAAAAAGATTCCTTACTATCTTTAAAAAGAGGCGTATTTTGCTCTAAGGATATCAAAAAAGGAGACATAATATCAGAAAAAGATATTTTTTATGCTATACCATTAAACTTAGAAGTAGGGTTTGATGCAGGTAAATGGCGCAATGGTTTAGTTGCTGATCAAGACTATAAAAAGAATGCACCTTTAAACAAAGATATACTTATAAAATCAGAACTTTCAAATGAGGATATTATTAATAATATAATGTTGCAGGTTCGAGGCATGTTAAATGATGCTAGAATCAAGATTGGTAAGCATAGTGATATTGAAATTTCACATCATTATGGGTTAGCCAGGTTTAGAGAGTTTGGCGCAGTAATTATTGATATTATAAATAGAAAATATTGTAAAAAATTAATTATTCAATTACCTAGACAAAAACACCCTTATCATTACCATAAGAAGAAAGAAGAAACATTCCAAATCCTTTATGGAGATTTAGAAGTAGAAATAGATGGAAAATCTATATCATTATCTCAAGGTGATATTGCAACAGTAAAAAAAACAAAATGGCATAAATTCCATACATTAAATGGAGTAATATTTGAAGAAATTTCTACAACCCACTATAACAATGATTCTTTTTATGAAGATGACAAGATATCTGCCCTAAAGAGAAAAGATAGAAAAACAATTGTCAAAAATTGGGAATGTTAAAGTCTGATTTTGAAAATCTAAAAATATTAGTATTTGATTTTGATGGTACTCTTGTGCAATCTAATCAACTAAAAGAACAAATTTTTTTTGATATTTTTGATACTAAATTTCATTCGATAGTTGCAAATATTTTGAATAAATATAAACATGCTAGCAGGTTTGAAATTATCGAAAAAATATTAATTGAAACTAGTGCCTCTTATTCTGATCAAGATTTAAATCAATTAACGTTTGCATACAGTAATCATTTAATAGAAAAAATTCAAAAGATTCCTATTAACATAGATACATTTAAAAATCTTGAAATATTAAAAGAAAAATATCATTTATTTCTTAGCTCATATACCTATAAAAATGATTTACCAATTATATTAAAAAATTTAAAATTAGATATCTTTTTTGAAGCATTCTTTGGTTACCCACAGAAAAAAGAAATGACTTTAGAAAAAATAATCAATAAGTACTCTGCGTCTTCAAATGAAGTAATGGTTATTGGCGATGGAGAGTCTGATAGAATTTCAGCGGAAAAAAATAATTGCCATTTTTTCCATATAAATGAGAAAAATAACATCAAATTATTCTTTAAATTAATCAATGGATAATATTTTAATAGTTGTACCTGCAAGAGGTGGTAGTAAAGGAATAAAGCTTAAAAATTTAAAAACTATTTTTAATGAATCTTTGATTAAAATTACATCAAAAGTTATTCATAAATTGCCGTTTCAATATACAGCAATTGTATCTACAGATCATGCTGAAATTGCAAACGAAGCAAAAGAATGCAACCTAGAAGTCCCATTTATGAGACCTGAATCCATTTCTGGTGATTTAGTTTCAGACTGGGATGTATTAAATCATGCTCTTTTAGAGATGGAAAAAGTGAAAAAGAAAAAATTTGATATAGTGATTATGTTACAACCCACATCTCCATTAAGAATTATTGATGATGTAATAGAATGTTTAAATGAATTTAAAAGTAATAATTTAGATTCTGTATGGACAGTCTCTCCTGTAGATTTAAAATACCATCCTAAAAAAATTCTTAATGCAAAAAATAATAGACTATCATTTTATGATAATGATGGTAAAAATATTATTGCAAGACAACAACTTGAGGAATGTTTTATAAGAAATGGACTGTGTTATGTAATGTCTAGAAATTGCATATTAAACCATAAGAATATTTATGGAGAAAACTTTGGATATTGCATTACAAAAAGAGATATTGTTAATATTGATACTCTAAGCGATTTAGAACGAGCAACGGATTTAATGTCTGAGCAATGAAAAAAAGTATTTTAGGATCTTTATTCAATAAATTTGGTTTATTTCGCTTAGCTTCCAAAATAAATTCTCCCAAAATTACAGCAATTATTTTTTTTCTTACGTGTAGTATCGTTAAATCAAAAAAAAGAAATGCTCCTACAATGATTTATATCCATAAGGGCATAGGGATAGATGATATAAAAGCAATGGCTCAATATTCTAATGAAATAAATTATATTATCATACAATCTTCATTTCTAAGAGAAATATTTAAATATTTTTTTGGAGCAACAATTTATAGCAATAAAAATTTACATACTGATTATCATTACCATAAAAATCTATTTCCTGTAGATAAAAAAAATCAATATAGAAATTTTATATCCGATACATTTATTTTTTTTGAAAGACTTATAAAGTATGATGGATTTATATGCTCTAATTATGTATATGGCTATTTACAAGAACTAAGCATATTTGCTAAGCATAAAGAGAAAATTTATGTCGTGTTATATAAAGAAGGTTTAGTTAGTAAAAAATTTGTAGATAGATTTATACAAAGATATACCAATAAAAAATTTATAGGTGATGTATTTTTAACATACAATAATTTTATAAAAAATGCTTTTATAAAATCTAATATTGATGGATTTACTAGCAATAATGTTTCCACAGTCGGTATACCGAGATTAGATTTTTATAAAGATCTAAAAACCAGTGAAGAGAATATTGTATTATTTTCCTTTTACCCAGAGGATAAATTTTCTTATTTAGAAAATGAGTCTTTTTTTAATTCAAACTTTAAAAATCAAATAGAAAAAATTTCAATTGATTTCCATGCTTATGTTATTGAGTATGCAAATAAAAATCTTAAGAAAAAATTGATTATTAAAACAAAATTTCCGAAAAAATATTCCGACTATATTTATAAAATTATTAAACAAAAAAATCTTACTATTTCAGATAATATTTCCATTACTAATATTCAAAATCCTATTTCTTTAATTCAGAATGCTTCCGTTGTATTAGGCTATAATTCTACAACATTGATAGAGTCACTGTTGTTAGATAAAAAGATTATTACTCCCAATTTTTATAATGTAATTCCTGAAGAAAATAATATTGATTATTTTTTAGAGTATAAAGATTTAGCTAAAGTGGCATCTAATTATAATGAATTGTCTTCATTCCTATCTTCTGATTTCTGCCTAGATTCTATATTAGCAAAACAATTTTTAGAAGATTATATTTCTTACAATAACTTTCAATCTTCTCAAAATGCAGAAAAAACAATAATAAGATATATTAGTCGTTAGAATGCTTTATAACCCCTAATTTATTTGAGATGAATATCCTTTTTATTTTTATATTGGCACTTCTTATTTTGCCTTTGTTAATATTGGCAATAAGAAAAATGGACGATCTTTTTTTGTTATTAATTTCTTTAGTATTTCTTATCAGTTGGGTTGCAGATGAGCTTTTATTAGTACCCCATTTCTTTACATGGTCTATTGAATTTGTAATTGCCATATTATTTATAAATTACTTATTACCAAAAATAGTTTTTTTAAAAAAGGTTGAGATTACACCAATTGGTAAATATGCATTAATATTATTGCTATATACAATTTTTGGAAGCTTTATTTATTTGATAAATTTCAGCGATTTTCTGTTAGGATTTAGAGCCTTTTTTAGATATTTATTTCTCTTTTTTATTTTTGTTAATTCCGATTTTTCTAAACACGCATATAAAAAGTTTTTTAAATGTTGGTTATTTTTTATGAGTATTCAACCTTTTATCGCTTTTTACCAATATTTTGTTGAAAAAAAATTAGGAGATCCAGTCTTTGGCACATTGAACTCTACCGGGCTTGTTGCAGTATTATTGATAATATTTATTATATGTTTAATTGATTTAATTAATAGAAATAAAATTCCAAATTATATATTATATATTTTTATTTTCTTATCAATGACAATCATTCCAATTTTTGGAGAGGCAAAAGCTTTCTTTTATTTTTTACCAATTATTCTCTTTATTCGATACTTTGATCAAATAATCAAAGGTCAACAATTATTAAATATTTCTAAATTTTTAATAGTTTTTGCATCAATCATTTTTTTATTTCAGACATTTTTTGGTGTTCAGTTATTTAGTATATCTGGTATGAATATTAATGATTTTCGCTTTAGCCAAGGTGTAATGAGTGTATTACAAAATGAAAGTCAGCAAACATTGGCTATTAGCCTAAGTGAAAGATTTCTTTCCTTGGTTGCACTATACGATTTTTTGAATCAAAGTTTTTTAAATGTATTGTTTGGAGAAGGGTTAGGATCAAATATTTTTGTATATGAAAGTAGAACAAATTTTTTAATAGAAACTAACCAAGATTATTTGAAAAAATTTGCTTTATCATCTTTTATTACCAATATAGGGCTAGTAGGCTTTATCCTTTTCTGTTTTATGCTTTTTAAAATCAGTCTTTATGCTTATCAATCATCTTTTTTGGTAGAAGATTTAACTTTAAAATCTATCTATAAGACTATCCCTGCATTTTCTGTTTTATTTATCTTATCTTTATTTTATACTGATCCATTTGAAGATGTTATATCGTTTTCTTATTGGTTTTTTGTAATGAGTCTAATGTATTCATCAAAAGACAAGACTATCACTCTAGATAATTAAATAAAAAATTCTTTTAAACCATGAATTATTTTTTTTGGATTTCTGAAAGATAGCATAGTTGCAATAAAAATAAATAATATTATCAATCCAACCTCTAATATAGGCGTTATCAAGCCTTCCACTACTATAAGACTAAAAGACCATAAAAGCATACCTAATAAAAATTCATAAATAGTTATTTTTAATACAGTGAAATTTTCTTTAAAAATATCTTTTGCTAAATAGTGAAGAATAATTTTATATAAAAATGCTATAAAAATAAATAATAGAAATAAAAAAATAGGATCAGTTGTGAATATTGATAATTTCGATATTCCAATAAAACTTATTATTGATATTATTGCTGCTATGTTTCTTTTAAGATAGATATTAAATCCATTTAAATAATAGTTAATTATGATTAAAGAATTAATAACAAAGAACATTAAAGCTATAGCAGGGAAAAAGAAAATTGCCTCATGAAATTCTATAAAAAACAAAGGAATAATATATTTTAAAATTATTCCAAGACATAATAATGTTGACCCTATTAGAAGTGCATTTATAAATGATATATCAAAAAAAGTTTTAAAAGATAATTTTTCTGATCGATTACGACTGTATATAATTCTTTCAGTTGAAACAAGATAAGGTTTGAATAATGGAATTATCACATTACAAAAACTGACAAGAAATCCAATTTGACCAACAGTCTCTAAAGAAAAATTTAGTCCTAAATATGTGAAGAGTAATGTATAAAGTATCCCTTGGCCAGAGTAAGTTTTTTGACTAATTAACATAGCAAAACCTAGCTTTATAAACTGAATAAGTTTTTGAAAACTAAAATAATTGATTGATAATAAAGATAGTTTTTTTAAATGATTATAATATGCAAAATTTCCAAAGTTTAGAATTGCGAATGCTAAGTTAGAAAATAAATAACCATTTAATCCAAACTGGATAATCAATATTATTGCTATTAGAGGAGAAAATATTTTTAGAAATGATTCGTTAATATATAATTTTGAAAATATTCCAAGAGATTTTATATGTTTAGTTATAAGCGTTGTAAGTTGATAAAAGAATGCTGTAAGAAACACTAAGATTAAATTTAATCTACTAAATTGTGACGTATCTTGTTCATAAAAGTATAATATATATATTGTAAAAAATAAGGTTAGTAATAGGGATATACCAAAAAAGAATATATTAATTATTGAACGAGTTTGATCAATTTTTTTAAACTCTTTATTCACCTGCATTTGAGGAATTTCTCTAGGAAGGATATAAGATATACCTAAAAAAGCATAAGAATAATAAGGTATAATTAGGTTAAGCAATACATATATCCCTAGTATTTCAACACCTAAGAATCTTGCAACAACAACTTTTAAAGCTAGTCCAGATATTTTTCCAAAAAAAGTACCTAAAGATAAGATTGAAAAATTTTTTAAAATATCAGATGGTTTGGTTTCGCCTCTCAACTAATTACCCTGTTTAATTATTATTAAAAACTAAGTTAATATTTAATTATGTCATTCACTTTATATATACTAAACATTATATTCTTTAAAAATATTACAATTTGAAACAATCTACATACGCAAAGCAAAAACTTTTCTTATTTGATCATTTACATAAATTTAAATATTCAGATACTAAATATTCATTAACAAAAAAGAAAAACCTTTCTGTTTTTGCGACTATTTTTTCAATTTTTATTAAAGATTTATTTAGCTATGATTTTACTGAGCAGGAAAGAATTGATTTAGGTGATTACTTAAATTCGTATCAGGATAAGAATACTGGTATTTTTACTGAAAATAAATGTGATCATTCTCCAAATTTTTACTGTAAAAAATGCTTGCAGTTAACCACGCTTTCTATGTCAGCTCTATCAATATTAGGCATACAACAGAGATATAAGATTAATCATAATATTAAAAATGAATCCCAAGTTTTTGAATTTCTTGATAAAGTCGGTGTAAGAAAAGGTAGAATTGGTTCAGGTAATTTTGCTATGTTTTTAGGTATTTTTTTATCTCAAGAAAAAATGCTAAACCCTGAGAATAGCTTAATTGACTCTTGGTTTGAATATCATAATCGATACTATAACAAAAATAATGGTTTCTGGACAAGCGGGATGAGAGGTCAATCACAGTGGTCATATCAAAACGCAGTACATCAAATTACCATTTTTAAGTTTTGGGATAAAGAACTTGTGAATTATAAAGAATCTGTAGATATGATAATTCAGCATAGTGATCAAAATGGAACATTTGCACCTCTACCTGGAGGAGGTGCGTGCTGGGATTATGATGCTATACATATTTTAAATTTTTTAGGTATAAAAAAAGGATACAGAGTTGAAGAGATAAAAAGAATTTTTAAAAAAACATATAATCACATTTTATCTACAAAAGATGATTCTGGTTTTTGTGAGAATAATTATGTTCAAAATATCAAATTTTTAAAAGATATTAATGAATTCTATTATAAAGGTAATCCCATATCTAGCATTCTTAGGTTGAGAGAATTTCTAGACAGTAGAAAGTCAAACTTTTCTCATTATCCAGCTTGGTCAAATTCCTCTATTAAATTATCAGAAAGTGATTTATGGAGTATATGGTTTAGAAATTTGACATTAGCTGAAATAGAGAACACTATGATAGATTCAAAAGAATGGAAATTTCAAAAGTTTCCCGGATTAGGATTTTTTTAGCATTAAATGCTATTTTTTCATATGTAATCTAAAAAGACTAGTTGTAAAGTATAAAAAAACTACATTATTTAATAGAAAGTGGAACTTTTTCAATTTCATTGGTGCTGTCCATTGAATTTTTTTAGTAGAAAATTTTACCTTTTCCAAATATTTAGACCAGACATATGGGGATTGATGTTTTTGCCATTCAATTGTTGGAACAAATGGATTTGTGATACCAAAAAAATTAAAAAAATTATATTTTGAAGTATCCGTGATAATTAAATCACCATTATTTGTCATTGAATTATAGATTTTTTGAAAATAGTTATGATATATTTCTTGAGATTTTTTAGAAGATTCTAATACAATACAGTTTTCTTCATCTATATGGTTTACAGAGTAGTGCATCAATACAACATCAAATTTCATTTCACTTTTAAAGTTTTGAAAAGTATCTGTGGAAATAATTACATCATCCTCTCGATTAATAAATTTTCTGAACTTCTTTAAGCTAGATATGTAGTTTGATCTAGAGCCTTCAAATTCAGGTTCTATACACACTAATTTTTTTGCTCCTTTTATTAACGCATAAAAGCTGTATACACCATTACCTGCACCTATATCTAATACAGTCTTGTCTTTTAAATCAATATTCTTAAATAGTATATCAGAAAGATAATATTTTAAATTTTTGAGTCTACTTTTCTTGTATAGGTTATTGTCTTGTATATATTGATAATATCTTTGTTCAGGACTATTCATAATTATTTTCTTCTTTTTATTCTTAGTTCAAATAATACATCAAAAAAAATGATAAAAGAACTTAATTTAAATCAAACTTAGAGTATTTTTAAATTGTAAAATGTATTATAATTACCTTGATGGTTCAATCAAGCGATAGTCGGAAAAAAATTCTCTTTATTAGCTATATGTATTTGGATTATCATATGTGCAAGGTTTCTAGATTTAATATATTAGAGCAACTTTATATTATTGGACATCAAACTTTCTTATATGCCGCATGCATTAATAAAAAAGATATTAAAGAGAGCTCAATGAACTTTACTCAATTTTACTCCTCTGTACCAGGTGTACAGATATTAAATTTTATTGTTTATCAGTTGAAATCATTGTTTAAAATTCCATATATAATATTTAATAATAAAATTGATGTAGTTATATGTGATATAAATTCCACACCCTCTATTTTGCATTTACTGATTTTAAAAAAATTGAGAATCATTGATACAGTATTTATCTTAGATTTTAGATCAAATATTCTTCACTCTAGGAAGAATAGATTACAAACTTTTCTTAAGAGAATATATTTAAAAGCATTTATAAAGATATCTAGTATTCTATATGATGGTTTTACATTTATAACTGATAGCATGAAAAAACATATAGAAAAAGTATATAATGTCGCTTTTAAGAAATCAACCATTTGGTCTTCTGCAGTTTCTGATAATTTTTTAGCAAAAAAAAGAATGATTAAAAATTTTAAGTTTATCATTCTTCACCACGGATCATTAGAGAGAGGCAGAGGGATAATGAGATTAATTAATGCTATGTATTTAATAAAGCCTGCTATTATGGATAGTGTTGAATTGGCAATTGCTGGTAATGGCAGTTTAACTAAAGCAATCAATTATGAATCGTTGAAAAGTGATAGCCACGTCAAATTTTATGGCCAATTGGAAGAGAATGAAGTTATTAACTTAATTGATTCTGCTAGCATTTGTGTTGTACCATTTGATAATTCTGTAGCAAATGCTACATCAAGTCCTTTAAAATTAATGGAATACATATCAAGAGATAAAATTATTCTTGCTACACAATTAGAAAATTTTAAAACAAATTTTAAAGATTATAACGGTTTATATTTTTTTAATACAAATGAACCAAAAGATATTGCTTTATTAATAGAAGAATTAATCATTAATTATAATCAGTATTTATCAAAAAAATTGAATAATGGTTCTGAGATTATTAGAAAAAATTATACATGGTCAATCCAAGCAAAAAAAATTGATACCTTTTTAAAAACACTATAATGACAAAAAAAATTAACATTGCATATTACTCAACATCATCTGACACAATAGGGCCTTTCAATCAATTAGTTAATATGGCATTAAATTTAGATCGAGAAAGATTTAATATTTTATTCATATTATCTAATCCCATTATTAAAAATAAAGAGATTCAAAGGCTTAAAGCAGCAGATATAAAAGTTTTTTCTTTAGAATCAGGTCATTTTTTTAATTTTTTTCAATTATTCAAATTAATAAAAGTTCTCAAAATAAATGATATTGATATCTTGCATACACGCTTAAGACGATGTGATTTTTATGGAAATATTGCTAGTATTTTTTGTAAGTGTTCAGTTATTAATAATATTGTAGATAATCAAAAAGATCATTTTTATAAGTTTCATAATATGTTCTCATCTCTTTTAAATAGTATATATAATTTTTCTCTCAGATTTTCTAAAATGATTGTTGTCAATAATAAAACAAATCTATTTTACTATAGTCAATTAGGATATAATACTCATTTTATTTCAAATGGCGTTGAAATGGATATTTTTAAAAAGAGCGAATATCATAGAAGTTCAATCCAGAAAAAACATAGCATAGATCGAACAGCATTTAATGTTGGGTTTGTTGGGGGGTTTAAACAAGTAAAGGGGATAGAGCTTTTATCTGATATAATAAGAAAATTTAAAAATATTGATAAAATAAATTTTATTATATGCGGAGATGGTGATTATAAAAAACAAGAATTTTTAAAGGAATTTTCAGATTATAAAAATGTACACATATTGGGGTATATAGAGGATATGTATCAATATTATTCTTTATTTAATGCACAAATTTATACATCATATAGCGAAGGTATGTCTAATACGTTATTGGAAAGCTTGTCATGTGGAGTCCCTGCCATTTGTTGTAATATAGACGGATATAATAATATAGTTGATGAAAAGTGTGGATTTATAGTTGAGAGATTATCCAAAGAATATATTGAAAAGATTGTATTATTAAAAAACAACCCCAATCTTCATAAAAAAATATCTACATTATCTATAAAAAAAATGGAAACTGAATACAATTTTTTAACAATTAGCAAAGAACTTCAAAAAATTTATCTATCTATTTAGCATGGATACAGCAATTATTATAGTCAATCATAATCACAAAGATTCTATTATTAAATTAATAGAGTCTTTATATCAGTTTAATGACATGGACAGTTCAAATATTATTTTTATTCAAAATACTTCATCTCCATATCTTGAGAATTATTTGAAAAATTTTACAAATATTATTTTTATTCAAAATGAAAAAATTAAAGGTTTTGCAGAAAATGTAAATTATGGTATAAAGATAGCAAGAGATCAATTTGATCCTGAATATTTTTTATTACTTAATCCTGACGTTAGATTAAAAGAAAATCTTTCTACTCCATTTAAAAAATTAATAAATAGTGATAAGGGAATAGGTATTATTGCACCAAAATTGCTAAATGATTATGGTAGCCTTCAATATTCTTGTAGAAGATTTTATAATTTAAGATATGTTTTTAAAAGGATGTTTAGATTGGAATTTATTTTTGGTTCTACAGTTGAAAACAATATATTGATGAAAGATTTTAATCATGATAAAGTTTCTGCTGTTGATTGGGTGTCTGGGGCTGTAATGTTTTTTACTAAATCGCTTTTAAATCAAGTTGGATTTTTTGATGAAAAAAATTATTTTATGTATGCAGAAGATCAAGATATTTGTTTGAGATCTTGGCATAGTAATTTAAAAGTAATTTACCATTCAGATGTTGAATGCTATCATTCTTATGGCAGAAAAGGATCATCTTTGATGCCTAGTAAGTATAGTTTTTATCAATTGATTAGTACTATAAATATGTTTAAAAAATTCAATTTTCAATTAAGGAGATAAATTAATGCCATCACTTTATAATTCATCAAATAAAAAATTATAAGTCTTTAGTTATCACAATACAGGCTTGTTGTTTACTAAATCCAATAAACTGGTATTCATCTTCATTTAGATTCTCTATTAGAGCTTTGTATTCATGAGATTCCCATTTATCATATCCATGTAGTTCATCAAAAAGTATTACAGTATTTTTTTGAAGTCTTTTTTTAATTTTTTTGAGAGTAAAGTTTGTTGGAGTATAGGTATCCATATCTAGGTGAACAAATTGTAAAGGTTGGTTATTTTTATTGAGAAAATCATCCAAGGTATCTTGAACCCATCCTACAATTATCCTAACATTTTTTTCTACATTTGGAATATTTGTTTTTAAGTCCATTTTTCCTTTTAGTGCATCAATTTTCCAATCTTCTTCTATACCTTCAAAAGCATCAAACCCATAAATTATTTTGTTAGGGATTATTTTGGCAAATCTGTTTATCGAAGAACCTTTATAAACACCAAACTCCATAAAAAGACCATCATCTTTTGTGGGATTATTGATAGAGTATTCAAGACACCATTTCTGAAATTTGACTTTATCGCGAATGATTGTAGAATTTGTCATAGAATTATAAAAAGTTTTAGTAGATCTTTCTAAAGAATAATTTGTAAATCGTTCAATAGAATCACTTTTTAAAGCGTGCGCAAAAAGATGTTTTCCCAAGAAATTTAAAATTTTTATAATGTATCTTTTCATTATTTTTTTAATGGTTTTTGAGCTACAACCATTATTCCTGAAACTGCCCAAAATGGATTTATAGACTTCAATATAGCTTTTGTTATTCTTCCTAAAAAATTTAATCTATATTTAACGTTTCTATCTCTTAACCAAGGCCAATCTGTATACATTCCAAAGCTATATTCATTTGAATCTAGTCTATAGTCATTTGGTAGACTTTCTACTACATCAAAACCACCATCTATCATAAACTGTCTTAATTCATGTCTTTCAAATCGATATTCCACAAAGTGTAGTTTTTTTCCAATCATTTTATAATATAAATTTACTAAATCTCTTAATGGGTGATTAAATAATTTTCTAATCAAATGGTTACAAGGGGTAGATACAAAAAAATAGCCACCTGGCTTAATTACTCTAAAAGCTTCTTTAATTGCTTTTTGTGGACCTTCTTGCCAATGTTCTATGACACCTAATGATAAATAAGCATCGAAACTCCCATCTGCAAATGACATGTTTAATATATCATCATTCATAATGTTCAACTTTTCTTTTTTAGCGACATCTAAAATTACTTCATTAATATCAGTGCCAATACAATCATATCCTTGATTATTAAGATATTTTACCCAAGATCCATTTCCACAGCCACCTTCTAAGATACGTGCACCATTTTTAAGATATTTTGGAAATAAATGTGTAATTGTACGATTTGGAATAAAATTATTAAGTAGCAAATCAAATTCTGCTGCATCCCACATATATGCATCTTGTTCTTCTAGAGATCTAGGGGAATATTTAGTATATCTCATATTTTCTTGAATAAAGATTATTCTTCTTCAACGACAGATCTGCCTTTGAGTTTTTCCCAGTCTTTTTCTGGTCTAACTTTTAGATTTGTATTCCATACTCCATTGAGAGTATCCATATCCAAATCTAGAGATTCTCCAAAACTAATCATCGCACGAACATCCTTTGGAAAACAACTTCCACCAAATCCAAATTTACCATCTGGGCCGGGAACTTGAATGTGAGAATGTCCAATTCTACCATCCCTAATAAAACCTTCAATTGCTAAATCCCAATCAACATTTGTTTTATCTGCTACTAATTTCATTTCATTTAGAAAAGAAACTTTTGTTGCAAAGAAACAATTACACATATATTTAATCATTTCTGCAGTATTATAGTTGGTTTGAATTAAAGCAATTGATTCTCCAAATCTTAATTTAAATAATTCACCAACTTTATCAGTAAGATGTGAATCACCACCTAAGATATATCTTGATTGATTAATAAAATCAAATTTTGCAGATCTTTCAGTTAAAAATTCCGGGTTAAATACTAGATTTAATTTAGGATATTTTTCAGCAATTTTTTCACATGTCCCTGGAACAACTGTAGATCTTAAAAGAAAAATATTCTCATCTCTTTTATTAATAGCGTTTATCTCATCAAAAGCATCAAATAAAATATCATTATTAATAGAATTGTCTTGATTTGAAGGCGTTGGAAGAGATACAAAAATAAAATCAGATTTGTTGACAGTCTCTTCAAGTGAATCAATTGATTTCAGAGGATCTTTATCGTGTATTCTTAAGGTAGCCCAATCACAACCTGTTTGTGGACTAAAGCCAAATTCTACTGCACTACCAACAAATCCTCTTCCTATTATGCCTATGTTTTTCATTTCTAATGAGGATTATACCAAAAAAAAACGCATTTATAAACTATTTAATTATTATTTTTTTAGATGAACGGAAATATTTTAATAACAGGAGTAGCTGGATTTATTGGTAGCAATCTTGCTGATTCTCTTATTAAAAATAATTTCAAAGTGATTGGTATTGATAATTTATCATATGGAGTTTATGAACAAATACCAAAAGGGGTCAATTTTTATAAGGCTGATATCAGAGACAAGAATATTTATGATCTATTTCATGATGTACAATACGTCTTTCATTTAGCTGCAAAGAATTCTATTATAGATTGCGAAAATAATCCTTCAGAAACTTCTGATATTAATGTTAATGGTACTATTAATATATTTGATGCTGCTGTAAAGCATAAGATAAATAAAGTTATTTATGCAGAATCTTCAGCTGTTTATGAAGGTTCAAGCAATTTACCAAGTAAAGAATTAGACGTATCACCACAAAGCGTCTATGCAAAATCAAAAATAGCTACGAATCATATTGCAAAAGAATATTTTGAATCTCAAAACTTAATTACTACTGGTTTAAGATATTTTAATGTTTATGGGCCTAAGCAAGATTATCGTAGAACTATACCGCCAGTTTTTAGTGCATTTATTATTAATTTATTAAAAGGGGAGCAGCCAATAATTTATGGAGATGGTTCAAAAAAGAGAGATTTTGTCTATGTTGATGATGTAAATGATTTTCATTTAATGTGCATTAAAAAGGATCAAACAAATAATGAAGTATTTAATATAGGTTCAGGGGAAAATTATTCTATCAAATTTATTTATGAAACCATTAAAAAAATGGTTAATTCAAACATTGAACCATTATTTGGTGAAAATTGGGATTTTGAGGCTCAAGAGAATCTTGCAAATATTGAAAAAGCAAAAAGCATTGGTTGGATTCCAAGAACTGATTTAGAAGATGGTTTAAAAAAATCTATAGATTATATAAGAAACCATGTAATTTAACGACTTATGATTGTATCAAGAACACCATTGAGAATAACGTTAGGCGGTG
>CEVQ01140762.1_pt1 | contig 27348 bp, 39 predicted proteins | sample 356551 | NCBI WGS metagenome assembly CEVQ01 (sample SAMEA2623756, study PRJEB7988) | marine metagenome | biome: marine biome (ENVO:00000447); feature: mesopelagic zone (ENVO:00000213); material: "saline water (ENVO:00002010), including plankton (ENVO:xxxxxxxx)" | depth 250 m | reverse complement strand
CATCTGAAGAAGAAGAGATTCGAGATGATATGGGAGATCATGATCCGTCTGAATGGGTTGCGGAATATAATAAACGTAAAGGTATAGAAGAGGAGGAGTAATGACCTCCCCTAACTATGCTGATATCCGCGCTTCTTTAGAATTTATCAATATATTAGAAAATTTAATTAAGCAAGGCGGCGCTCCTGCTCCTAGCCAAGATTCTCCAGAGTATGGCAATAAAGGTACTGGCTGGGATTACGCTAGCAGTACCCCTCCTCCTGAAGGTGCACAAACTTTTATTACCCCCGGCGGTGCTACTTGGTGGAGATCATCTGCCACACAAGCTGCTCCTACTTCTGAAACTGTTTCTCAAACACGACAACCTTCTTCCAGTTTGATTGATAGATACAATGAACTTATCGGTGATCGTATAACGGATGCCGACATAACAGCGACTTGGGATTCCGGTGACGGAAGTACCGTCAGACTTCTAGCAGAGGCGAAAGGTGTTCGTTCTAACGGTGAAACAGTTTCTGAGTCTATTAAGAATCAGTTAGCTATACATCAGAACTTACATCTATTAGTTAAAAAAGATGGCGGCAGCACTCGTTCTTTAAACGAACCTTCTGAAAAGGAAGATGATGCTGGTTTTGATTGGCATTATTTCAATGCTGACAACATGGATAAAGTAAAACCTCAAGGCGGCGGTGCTAATGAGGGATCTATGTTTAAAGTTACTATGAAAGATGGAAAAGAGTTTCTTTATAAAGTTGCATCTGGTGATGCACAGGGAGAGTCTTATTGGTATTCCTTAGACCGTTACTTCGGTACTAACATATCTCCTCGCATTGCGATGATGAACGTCGGTATAGGTCCGATTGAATCAGCTATTGATGAAGACGTTGGAGCGAGTAAAAGTATTAAAGGTCTTGTAGCCGATAAAAGATTAGACGGTAAGCCCGATTCTTCTTCTGGTATAGGTAGGATTATTAAAACCTCTATCGCACAGAGATTGAACTGGGTTGAAGAAAGAGTTAATCGGATTAAAAATTCTTCTGATCTTGGTGGCGGACATTTTATGGAGTGGATGGATGGAGAAAAATGGGTAAAAGACTCCAGTGTGGGTGCTGATATTGTTACCCGTTCTGGCGACAGAGATTTTTTAGTATCTTGTTTAGATACAACCAGTAAGAGAGAAAGTTTCTACGCCATAACTTTATATGATCTTCTTTTAAACAATTACGATAGAAATATAAATAACTTTTTATTGAGTCCAGATCGAGGAATTATTCCTATTGATAGCGGTGCTTCAGGAGAACAAAATATTGGCGGCGATTCATTAGCCATGTTTGCAGAAGCTGATGAATCTAACATTTTGAATCAAACACCTTGGACTACTTTCAATAACACTAGATTTACTGGTTTTGAGGCATTGGTTGAAAAAGGTGAATCCTCTATAGAAGACATAAAGAAAGAGATGTCTGATTTCTTTGATCGCGTATATGACTATGACAAGCTACAGGAATTTTCTAAAATTTCGGGTTTGGAGATGGCTGACCCCTATCAAAGTGCGGAATCTTATGAGATGTCAGAATTACTAAAGAATGAAGATAATAAATTTAGAGATCTTTTTGTGAAGAATGTTTCTGATCTAATATTTTATGGAGTAAAAGATTCTGATGTCGTAGATATAAAATCAAATAAAAGTCAATCGGATGATTGGATTTCTGATATTAAGGAGGCTGTAGGAGAGAATTCTGGGTGGGATCAAAGATCTAATGTTATGGACCCTAAAGAAACTATATTTACTGATTCTGATGGAAATGATGTTATGGGAGCGGAACTTGATAAAGATCCCAACGGGAACCTTCATATTAGTTCTATGCGTTCTTTTGATCGCGGTAAGGGAAACGCAGGTAAGTTTTTAAGCGCATTAACTAGAGCGGCTGATTCTTCAGATACTACTATGACATTAATAGCAGAACCTTTCGGCGAGGGTGGCTTAGATAAAGAAGGTCTTAAACGTATATATAAGAGAAATGGATTTGTTTTTAATAATCCTAATGATCCTGATACAGGAGTTAGAGAACCGACTAAGCCATTAATTATTAATCCCGATGCTGGTTTTGTTGAAGTTGATATCGGTCCTCCAAAAGAAGAAGTTCCCAGATATGCTTCAGATGATCAGGAAGACGAATATGAGTAAAGTTATAGCAGTATCGTGCGGTCAAAGATCTGATTTTCCTAGAGCAGATGCTGTTTGGTTTTCAGACGGACGGGTGTTTGTTTCGGATACTGACCTCGGTCAAATGTGGAAATTCCGTATAGAAAGAACTACTAAACGAGTTGAATCAGGTATTAAGAAGAAAAAATACACCCAAAACGATTTCATAGACGTCTTTACAGGTCATTTAAGTGGTCGTTTTGTATTTACTCACCGGATTTTAGACCAAGATGAGGCTGATTCTGTCATTAAAGACAGCAAGTTAAGCAAGACTGAGTAGCATTTGTAGCTAACATTTTTTGTCTTTTGTTATTGAAAATGTTTTATAGGTCATCTATACTTTTGATATAGCCCAAAAAGGGGGTGTTAGATGACTACTGAAACTTCCACAAAACCGTCTGTCAAAGACATGAAGTTTATGCTGTCCCTGATAAGCGACACTTTACATATCTATGACTACCCCACTTCCTCTATCTTCTCTGCCGTTACTAGGTGTTCGATAGTAGGTTATTTGTATGGGATTGGTTATACAGAGTCTGAAGAATTAACTAATCGCTCAGTTACTATTTTTCGACATTTGACAAACTATGCACAGAACAACAGTGAGTACGATTGGTTTACTGATTGGTCAAAGAAGCTGGTTGATTCTGTAAGAGAACGAAAACTAACTGAGGATAGAACGATATAGATGTCTTTGTACTGTAATGTTACGGAATGTTCGAATTGGAAAAAAGCTGATGAGACTGCAACTACTAAAGGATTGTTAGAACGTACTTATACAGGTACATGTTCTCGCTCTTCTATTAATGTAGAAAAGACCACCATTAAAAAGATTGGTGGATATAGATTTGATCTCTCTGTTTGTTCAAGTATGAATAGGGATGATGAAGAAGCTTCTGTAGGAATAAATTGTTCTGATGACAATTGTAAATTTAATGCAGAGAATGCTTGTATTAAATTAAGTCTTGGTGTGGTTGGTGGTGTTAATAGAGATGAAAATGTATATATAGATATTGATGACCGTGGAGTAGCTATCTGTAAATCACAGGCAGTTAAAAGTCGTAGAGATTTTGTTGACTGGGCAAGACCTTACGACGCTGAACCATTTTCTTAAGGGGGGCATTTTGTACGAGTCAGGCAGCGAGGAAGATTTTCAGTTTTTATTAGATCCTTTTACAGGTAGAATAGTTTTAGTAGCTCCTGCTCCTATGGTAGCTTTTGAGAATTTACAGTCTTTTGATGAATTTGTAGAGATGTTAAATAAGGTTTCTGATACGTTAAACAATGAGATGGCTAAAGAGCGTGACAAGCCTATAGTAAAGCGAACAAAAATAGATGCTAACTACGCAAAAGAGGTAATAGACGCGTGGCAGAATCAGATGATAAACAAAAACTTACAGGAACTTGGCCCCGAGAAACACGGGAACGAGCCAGAGAACTATACCTCTCAGGACAAACCATAGAGGCTATTAGTTACGAGACGACAGTTCCGATCTCCACTCTTAACTATTGGAATAGTCAGGATCAGTGGAAGATGGATAAGCGTATTGCTGAGAACGAATCAGCTTTAAGAGAGCTTGATAGTGAGGTATCTATATCAAATGAGGTTCGAGAAAACCTTTTAAGAGGTCTTCGACTCATTGGAGAAGCTGGTGAGGATGCTCTTCGTGACGACAAACTGAGATTTAGAGATAAAAAACAAGCTGCCGACGTTATGTTAGAAGGGTTGCGAGGGCAGTTGGAATTAGAAACAGCGAACCAAACAATGGAATTTCTTCGTGAGATAGCAAAAATAATCAGGGAAGAAGTTAAAGATGACGAAACCCTACGCAGACTCGCAGTCCGACTCACAGAACTCGGTAGATTATTCAATAATCGGGTCCCTGCTTGATTTCGGGATTGATCCTGCAGAACAAATAGAATCAGGTGAGTTTGAAGATGATCAATATGCTCTCTTTGAACAGAATCCTGTTGATATAGAAACATTTTTATATGGTGAGAATTATTTAAATCTCAATATAAGACTGTCTATTCCTCAATTAGAGTTGGTAGATAACCTATCTAATATATTTGATCCACCTATTTACACAGAAGGTGTACTGATGGCGGGACAGGGTTCTGGAAAAGACACCTGCTCTATCTTCATCAACCTTAGAATTATCTATTTATTGCATTGTCTTAGAAGTCCGCAACGATTTTTTAATATGGATACCAATAGCTTTATTGATTCCATTAACGTTGCTCCTAATGCTGACCTAGCAAAGAATATATATTTCAGTACTCTTGCTAATATTCTTCGTGCCGCTCCTTTATTTCAAGAAGGAACTCCTTTTTATATTCCTCACAAGATAACAGCTAACTTAGTTACATTTAATAAAAATATTCGATTGATTAGCGGTAATTCAGAGAATGAGGCATGGCAGGGATACACTCCAATACTTATTGTTTTGGATGAAATTGATGCATTTAAGAGCGATCAGGAGCTTAGAAGGAGTAAAAGTCAGCGATCTATTGGTGCTGAAGGCGTATATGACACGGCAAAATCACTAGTTCAGTCTCGTTTTCCGGGTACTGGGAAGATAATTTCACTATCTTGGCCCCGTTTTAAGGGTTCTTTTATACAAAAAAGGTTCTTAACAGGACAAACTGAGAAGAGAACTTACGTTTCTTGTAAGCCTAGTGGCGAACCTTACGCTACATGGGACTTTAATCCTTCAAAAAAGAAAGAAGATTTCGAAGATTTTTACGAAACTGATCCTGTTCTGGCACGAGCAAGGTTCGAATGTGACCCTCCATTTGCTAGAGACGCGTTCATTAAGGAAACAGATTCTGTACTTCTAGCATTTGATGCTGCTTTAGATCCCGTTACTGAGAAAGTAACTCACGTTGGTGCAAAGCCTATTCGTGAAGTTGGGATGATGGACAAGAAACATAAATATTATATTCATGTTGATCTAGGTCTTAGACACTCTAATGCAGCTTTAGGTATTGCTCATAAAGAAGAAGACAGAATTGTTTTAGATTTAATACAAGCTTGGGTTCCTGAGCCTGAAAAAGACGTTCATTTTAAAGATATAGAGAATTTTATTCTCGATCTTAGGGATGAAGGATATAAAATCCTTAGTGTTACTTATGATAACTATCAATCAGTAAGCTCTCTTCAAGAGCTACAAAGTAAAAACATTCCCGCAAAGTATAAATCAGTAACCAGAACTAGAGAGGCTTACGATACTTTTAAAGATTTAATTTATCAAAATAAGATAGATGGGTATTTCGATGAAGAAGTTATTGATGAGCTTTTAGGTTTAGATGTTGTTTACGGTGAGCGTGTTGAACCCCGCCCCGGAATGAAAAAAGACCGTGCTGATGCTGTTGTCGGGGCCATACATGGAGTTCTTCGTGAGAATTCTGTTGTCACTGGTTTGCGTGTTATGGGTAGTTTAGCTCCTATATATACGAACCCTGATGTGATTGCTAAAGAAGCTGAACAAAATAAAAATACCAACCTATATGACCCTAGAAAAGATTTCGGTGCGGACTCTGTTAAGGCTCGTGTAGTCAGCAGTGTTCCTGATACTTGTACCCTATGTCAGAGGATCGGTGGTGTCGAATACTCCGATACAGCAGGCAATAGGCTATTAGACTCTAGTCTAGCAGTCATAAAAGTGTGTATAATTTGCGGAACTAAATGGTCTTTAGATAACGAAGATTGGAAAATTATTAAACCGCCTGATGAAGAATCTCTTCGTGAGGTAGCGGGAATATCTATAAATGGGAATTCTTGATACATTAGCTAATACTTTCGGTGCTGGTCGTAATGGTGCAGGAAGCAGTTCTATGCCCATGCCACAAGGTATGGAAAATTACTCTCGCATGCAGGGTGTTCTTGGAACATTAGACGAGATAGTTAAATCAGCGAACACTGCACAGAATGGAAATTCTTCTGCTGGAAGAATGTCTCCTCTTGGATTAGATGCGATTATCCAAGACTGGGTTCGTCAACAGTTTATCTATCGGCGGTCTATCCTTCAGGATCTTTATGTACTTTCTTATCAAGTTACAGAGATACGTTCTGTTGTGCTTGCTATACAAAGAGAAGTCTTTAGAAGAGGTTTTGGTACTTGGCAACAGAAATTTGTAGCTAAATGTCCTGAGTGTGGTAAAGAGACACAAGATGGCGACCAAGCTGATTGTGATGAGTGTTTTGTTTTTGAGATGAATGCAGAACAGGTCTATGACAAAGGTCTAGATCAGATGGTTCTGAAAGATGTCAAAAGATTTAAACGTGATGCTGACGGTAAAAGAATTAGAACTGAGTTGACTATCCCTGATCGAAGCCAACAAAAAGGTTTTGAAGAGCTTACTAAAGATGCAAACAGCTTCCATCAGAACTTAATTGATGTTCTTCAAGAGTTTATGATGGATATACTCATCGCTGATGATGGGTTCCTTCTTCTTAACAAAGAATATGAAGTAGATAGAAGAACTGGGGAAGTCACTACTTCTCGAGTATTTGAAATAACTCGACTACATCCCGCTCTTACTGAATATGATATCGATAGGAAGGATGGTCTTCCTGAAAGATCCCACTGGTTGTGTCCTCTACATAGAGAACAACAAACTCACACATCACCCGGAAGTTGTGATGTAGTTAATCAAGATGGATTCATTTGTAGTGCTACTCTTGTTCCCGCCATGTTCAGATATTACTGGCGTGGTCGTTATAGGTATTACACTGCTAATGAAATTATTCATGCATCGTACTTCAACCCATCAAAGACTTATGGATACAGTCCAGTACTGACAGTCTTTGAGAAGATTCTAGCTCTCGTTGGGGCTGACAGGACCCTTTACAGGTACTGGTATGAGCGCCGTATACCACCGGGATTGTTAATTACTTATACCGATGATCCAGAATCTCTAGAGACAGAGATTGAGCGGATTAAGATGCAGATGATGAATGATCCGAATACCTTCCCTTGGGTTGCAGCTTCGGCTAGATCCAACAGAGGTAAGACGGACTTCGTCAAGCTTGCCTACACATTCCAAGAGCTTGACTATCTCCCTGTAAGACAGGAGATACGAGAGCGTGTTGCTATGTTGTGGGGAGTTACTCCGTTATTCACTGGAGATACTAGAGGTATCGGTGGTGGATTAGGTGGAGGTAAAGAGTCTGCTCAGACATCAATGCACGAAAATTTGGTTGAGTCTTATCAATCAGTAATAAATAAAATGGTTCTTCCTAAATTACTTGACGAACTAGGTATTACTGATTGGGAAGTAGTCTTAACTCCTCCTCGTGAGAAGAATGAAGCTGATGATCTAATGATTGAGAAGCAACGTATTGATAATGCTGTAGCTATGATGCAGCTAGGATACGAAGCTGTTAAACAGAAAGGTCCAGACGTTAGATTTACATTTAAAAAATTACCTCAAGTTCCCGGTGCTCAACCCGGCATGCCCGGAGGTCCTGCTGGTCCTCCCGGTGGTATGCCCGGAATGCCTCCCGGTGGCGACCCCGCTGCGGCTCTTGCCGCTCCTCCAGCAGGAGGTGATGCTGGTGCTGCGTTGCCTGCCCCGCCTCCTATGTCAGAAGGAGGGGCTGGAGTTCCTGAAGGAGAGCCTAACGTATGACGATACGAGATAGGGATGTAATTAGTCAGATAGATTCGTACCTGAATCCTGATCCTGTTGATCTGATCGATGGGTATTTGGAGAAAAACTTTCAGGTAGAACCAATTATGACAGAGGGCGGCACTGCCCAAGTCCCTGAATCATTCTTCCAAGAGTTCGACATCCTTACTAAGGGTGATATGCGATCTACTCTTTTTGATGAGGATTTTCTTCTTGAAGAGATGGATCTTTTAAAGGCTAATGGAATTGTCGGTGCTGTAGGTTCTTTAGGAGCAAGAATAGGTGGTAGACAAGGTCGTGGTGAAGCTTCTGGGTTAGGTGCGTTAGAAAGAGTACGAAATGCTGCAAGAAGTGTAGGTAGGTCTGCCAGAACTGCTGGTGAGGCTACTGATAAAGGCTGGGGAACCGTAAAGAATAATTCATGGTTTGCTCCTTGGTCGGCTGCATGGCGTAATAAAGCTGGAGATATCGCTAGAGAGGGCGGTAAAACTGCAAAACAGGCAGCAGGTGCATTTAAAGAGGGATATCAGTTACAACGTAGATTAGAAAGAAAAGCTAATCAACCTATTAAAAGTAGGATGTATGAGAGTAATCCTAAAGCTTACAACGAGGCTAGAGGTCGTTTAGCTACTAGATATGCCAATGCTCATGCTGATGCAGAGAAATCTTATAAAAGTTCTAGAAATGATTATAAAGCTAGTGCAGTTCAGAAACTTTCAGAAACGCTTGGTATAGATCCAGCTAGTGGTGAGGAGTTACATACTCTTAAAGAAAAAGACACAAAGACTAAAGCTACTACAGCTAGACAAGCTAAGAGTAAGGGACTAGAAGTAATAAATAAATTAGAGGATGGGCGTGTTGAAGTCGCTGCTAATCCCGATACTTATGGAAAATTAACTTGGAATGAGAAAGGTCAACGTCGCAATGAGCTTCTTGAGAAACATGGTAATCATGTAGCTAGGAAGGGCGAAGCGCTAACCAATGATGAGAGGAATGAATTACAAGAAATTAATGATGGTATGAATATCCGTGAGTCCGCTGAAGCAGTTGGTACTGATTTGGATATGGTTGAGTATCATGTTAATCAGATAGAGAGATCGCGGAACTCAGCTTTTAGGGCTACTGATAAACGATTAAATAAAGTTATCCCTCCTGCGGATGGATGGCCCGACAGTTTTGGCGGGTCTGATCTTGCTGACGGAGTTAATAGTCGTTGGGAAGAGAATGGTGCTCCTCAAATTGATGCTGCTATGAAACAACTTGAAGGAGCATTAGAAAAGAAGGGACAGCAGTTACCCGGATTTGAAGATGCGATGTTGAATGCTCACGTAGATCATATGCAAGGTCAGGAGCATTCACGTACTGGTTCTATGACAGAAGCACAGTTAGCTTCTGAAGTTAGGTCTGCTAGAGGACCTAGCGGTATAGACGCACAGGCTGCTACACAAACAGGTGGTATTCCTGAAAAGGATCGTGAGTATATAAAACCCGGTCAGTCTGCTCCCGAGTGGGGAGGTAGTCAGGTACAAGAGATAACCACTCCGGGTGGAGCTAGATACTACTCTAGAAAGCAGTCTGCTCAGTTACGTAGTCAGGCTCAAAAAAAGAAAGAGTCTTCAGATAAACAGCAGAGAGAAAAAGCAGCTAGGGCTGAGAAAGAACAGGCTGGTAAAGAATCTGGCGCTCGAAGAAAGAAAGCTGAACGTCAAAGGAAGATTGAAGATACAAAAGAAGCTGTTGGTGGTGCTGTAAAAGGCGCTAAAGAAAAGGCTGGGGCAGCCGCTAGGAAAGCTGCAGAGTCTCCAGCACTACGTGGCGGTTCTTCAGATAGAGATATAGAAGAGAAGCGTTCAGAAGAAGAAGCCCAACGTAAACAGAAAGAAGTAGAACGTAAGCAGAAACAGCAACAAAAAGAAGAAGAAAAAACTAGAAAAGAATTAGAAGATGCTATTAAGACAGTATTAGCAGACAATGAGACGGAAGAGCTTAAAAGACGAGCTAAAGAAGCTTCTGAGGCAGAAGGTGTAGATGAGACTACACAAGAAGCTCTTAGTTGGATAGATCGAGCTTTAGGCGGTACTGCTGAAGATAAGAAGAATAAACCTATAAAACCAGCATCTATAGATGATGGGAAAATAGGTGCTTTGTTAGGTCGAATAGGTAGAGCATTAAAACCGCAGATGGAAGGTGAGTGGAGCAGACGTAAAGTGCAAGAAGCCTTAGAGTCAGAAGCAGATGTTACTAAATCTCTAGATCAATTCTTTAATTTAAAGAAGTCTAAAGATTCGGCGGATACTACTGATGAGTTGATGTTCTTTTTGGATTCTATAGCTCATGGAGTAGAATATGGATTAACCTTAAAAGAATCTACTAACTTTGCGGTAGATATGGTTTCCAAGTCTAATGATGAGTTAGATGATTATCTTGATAGAGTTGCAGTTAGCGGTTCCGTATTTGTAAAAGCTAATCTTGAAAGTTACAGATCTGATCCTGTGAGTGAAGTACAAGGAATGATAGACGCTCTTATATTATTGGATAGTGTGAATAGTCTGGAAACTAAATAATGAATAAAGATAAAAAATCAATTGATCTGATTGAAAGATATCTTGATAAGCAAGAAGATAAAGCTCGTCTTATTACAGTCGCCGAATTAGCTTTAAAGCTGTTTCAAAAGGCTGCTCCTACAACCACCGAATCTGCTGTTGGTAAACGTTTAAGGGGTCAAAGAGAGAGGAAAGGCGAGGCTTCCGGTCACGCTTTATTTCCTCATCTACGACCTATGTATCGAACAGTACATAGAAGGAAACCTCGTGAATTAGTATTTCGTGCTATTCGCTGGGTTAATCCCGCCCGCATGTTTCCTATTTCTCAATACGATGAAAAGAAATTAAAAAGTCTTTCGGAAGAAGAATTTGAAGAAGCATTTTCAGAGCTTGCTAAATACAGGCGTGAGGCTGCTGTAATAAATAATAGATATGGTCAGATGATCAACATGATTGATTCTGGTCAGCTTCCTTACTATATTCCTTTTGCAGAAGTTCCAGAACAGAGATTTGCCGATTTACAGCAATACAGAAATCGTGCAGAACGTTTAGGTAAAGGTGCTAGTGATTGGGGATGGGAATTAGATACTAAGGCAGAAGAGTTCCGCAAAGTATTTGAAAAGCGTTTCCAGAATATAGACAGTATTGATGGTTTATGGACAGACGGACCTCCTCCATTTATGAGAGTTAGAGAGGGACGCAAGAACCAGAAACTTATGCGTGCTCAACGTCAGTACCACGATAGATTCGCTATGGAAGTTAAGATGGAGGATGGCGAGATAATAGAAGCTTTTGTAGCTGCTGAAAGCGAGAATGGGGCTAAAAAGAAATTTTTCGACATGCTTCCTCATCATGATTTTGATGAAGATGACGTTAAGATTGAGAACAAAGGTCGTGTGAAACTACCTAAGCAAGCTCAGATTAATGTTCGTGAGTTTGTTGCTGTACCTGCTGAAGAAGTTCGTGCTGGTGAAGAGAATAGAATGCCTAAAGCACGAGATGTAGATGGTGCTCGAGTATTTTTGCTTCGACAACCTGCTGGACTGGGACATTCTGTGTTAGGTGATCAGCAATATACTAACGCTGTTAAAGCTGGTCAGGTAAAAGTTGGACCGAAAGGTAACAAGATTAATCTTATTTTTGAAGATGATGCTTGGGTAGAACCAGAGATGAGAAGATTGCATCGTTGGACACAACGTGGTCTTGCTCCCCACAGAGGCGGAGCTAGTGAAGTTCCCGGTGGTCACGATGCTGCTCGTAGTAGACAGATTCCCCAACAGCTAGATATGTTTAATCGCGGTCCTAGACCTTTTAGAGATCCTGAAAGAGTTTATGGTGTAGGCGCTAAACCCGGCGATGAGCCTGAAGCGAATCCTAGGGCTACTGAAAAGAAAGACAAAGTGCTTTCTGATTTGAATGCTGCTTTTGATAAACACAATATAGATACTTCAGCTATTGCTCTCGATCCTGAAAAAGATGTTTTTGATGCTGAATATATGTCCGACCCTAGTAACTATGCATCCGTAGAGCGTATTCCTCAGGGAGGAATTCACGCCGCTAATACTATGATTGTTGAGATGAACGATGGGTCTAAGTGGGTTTGGAAAGCTACTCATGGTGAGATGTATGGTGAACTTTCTACTTGGGCGTTAGCCGCTGCACTTGGCACACAGATTGTTCCTCATGTTGAGATGGCAGTAATTCCTTGGGATGCTTTACCAGATCAAATAAAAGTATCCGAAAATGCTCAAAAATATTACGCAGACCAAGGCGGGCATTTTATGCGTTGGGAAGATGCTGGTAGACAAGGCAACAATCGGATGAGAGATCAAGCGCCTGATGGAAGTACTAATAAAACTTCTGTCAAACTTATGGATACAAAAGAAAAAAGAGCACGTATGTTTACTCTTTCTATCATAGACAACTTTACTGGTAACCGAGATAGGCATGATGGTAATGGTGTTGTTGATAAAGATGGCGGTGTAGTGGCTATTGACAATGGTTTTGCTGATGGTTGGCATAGAGAAGGATGGCAAGGAGAGGGAAGTTTTGGTAGTAGACTCCAACTTTCTAATTACGAGCATGACTACCAATATTATGCTAAACAATCCTTAGATAAATCTATTGCTGCTGGAACTGTTAGTGCCGATCAAATAAGAGATGAAGCTAGAGAGTGGTTTAAAAGTAATTGGAACGGTGCAGCGTTGGCTGATGTAGCTTCTGCCTTTGTTCCAGATCGTGGAGTTCCTACTAATCTAGAGGATATCACTGAAGATGATTTTATTAATGGAGTAGTAAATAAGTATATAGAAGAGTATTAGATTAAATTCTTGACAAACGTACCTATATTTTTGCTATACTTAGAGTAAATATATAAGTGAGTAAATAAATGGCAATATTAATAATCGCAACTAGCGGAACAAAAGAAGGTGAATATCAAGCAGACGCTGCTGTACTTCCTAATGGAAAAATTTTATTAAGTGCTGATGCGGATGATGATATGGCTACCCTTTTAAAAAGACAGATTAAAATGTATAAAGAAATGATTTCTGATACAACTGGAAATCCTGCTACAGGTGAGCAGCTTTTAGAAGGTATCGCTAGTCGTTGGCAGAATATGTATTCTGCTGCAGAGATATTTGATGATGAGGATGCTGATGAAGCTAAGAAATTTGTGCAAGAATCAAGGATGAAAAATGCCTGAGGATAAAGAAAAGGACGAGGATAAAAAGTATCCTGAAATATGGAGAATGTTTGACGGGGTTGGTACGTATCTAGGATACATATCTGAAAATCCTGAAAGTTCTCCTGCTCCTGATAAATTTCACATTCTTGTTAATGGTAGGGAGAATCCCTATCTAGATGAGTTGGTATGGACATTTCATACATTAGGTGAGGAGATTTACGAACTACCCGAACACTCTGACGGAGAACCGGGAAGTTACGTGATTGCCCCTGTTGATAAAGAAGAAGCTTTAAGCGTTCTTACCGACAGTGGGTTTATGGCTTCTCTATCTACAGACGATGATAACGATGAGTTACTTCGCGAGTTAGATAAGCTAGAGACTATTAAAGGCGGGGAAAGTAAAAGATATTCGCGTAGTTAACTGTGACAGACAAACTGATTACTCAAATAGAAGAGTTTATTGTAAAGCAGCAATCACAGCCTGCTTTAGAATACGTTGACACCGCTGGTCAGGATAAAGCATCTGCCGCGGCTTCTGCTCCTAAGCCTACAGGAAGTGCGGCTCCCTCAGGAAAAGTTCCCACTAAGATTTATGAAATGGTACGTCGTGGTGGTCGTGTTTTTGAACGTGTAAGGACTGCTTGGGTTAATCCTGATGTAGCTCAACGATTACAAAGAAGTAAGATGGCTACCGATTGGATTAGAACTCTTGGTAATTATCTTCCTTTATATTTCGTTGGCGGTTACGTCAGAGATAAATTCTTAAAAAAAGCCCCTAACGATATAGATATTATTTCACTTATACCACTTTCTCAGGTGCGTCCTATATTAAATCGTTTGAATATTCGATTCACTGAGCACAATAATTCCCATGCTCGTATTAAATTTGAGGTCGGTGGGCTTTCTGTAGATGTAATTCACGTTAAGCCAGATGACTTGAAGAATAATATGTTGTCTCGTGACTTTACTATCAACTCAGTAGCACAATCTGTTACTGGTCAATTCTTTGATCCCGCTAGAGGATTGGATGACATCAAAGCAAAGATGTTAAAAACTCCGGGTGGTGATCCAGAAGCTACATTTAAGAATGATCCTATTCGTATTTTAAGAGGGATTAGATTCGCAGCTAGTTATCCTTTAAAGATTGATCCAAAGATTCCTTCCGCTGCAAAAAAGACCGCTGAAGGATTATCTAAAAAGAAACCCAGAAGAATTGGGTTTGAGGTTAAAAAGATTCTCCAGACTGAGAAACCTTGGGTAGCTGCAAAGCTTATTGGAGAATGGGGTATAGCTGAATATATATCTGAGGGTCTTGGAAATGTTGTTAATCTACGACAACGTGGTTCTCAGCATAGATATCATGCATGGGCGCAAATGATTGCAGCACTAAAGCGTGCAAAAAGCCGTGAATTAGCTGTAAATGCGGCGATTATGTTCTCCTTTATAGGTAAATATGAAGTTTCCAAAGGTGGGAAGACTAACGATTTTACTGGTTGGGAGGATAAAAGTGCTAAAATGGCACACAAAGAATTACTAAATCTAGGATTTAGTAAAGAATATGCAAATAAAATCCATCTAATTATCTATAACTTGAAGGTTTTAGCTTTAGATAATCCAAGTAAAGACGAATACAGAAAGGTAGCATTGTCCGCAAGAGAAGATTTGCAGAATTATTTGACAGTAGCAGAAGCATTGATTGGAACAAGTAATATAGATAACGATAAATTTGTTCAACTGAAAAAGAATATTGAAAGATACTCAAAGAACGATCAAGAAATTGACGGACAAGAATTAAATACCACGAGTGGTGTAGAAAAATTTGATGACTCTGATAAATTATTAAAATCAGATATTGATTTACTAAAAGAAGCAGGGCTGCTTCTTAGGAAAATATAACTGCTATGTCAAAGATGGGACGTCCAAGATTAGATCAGAAAGAGGGCTTTCATAGGCACGACGGCTATGATCGTTTACATCCAATAGAACAACACCATTGGATGGACCTCCATGAAGATTCAATAAAGAAATCTAATGACGCTGATGAAGGCGAGAGCGCTGCGGTTGAGATTGTGCAGTTATTAGACGATATAGAAACTCTACAAAAGCAGGATGTCGGTAACGAAATGCTGTTAGAATTAGAAAAATCTATTCAGACTTTGTTAGAGATCAAACGTGCTAAGGCTAATAATAGGCACAATAATAACAATAAGTTAAAAGATCCTAGGGAAGAACAGTCTGCTTTAGGTGATAATGAAGGCGAGGTCAGGGAACCAAATACGATAGGTTTACCATAAAAAAGGAAGGTAAGGTATGGCAACTAAAAAGGTAGAAGAAACACCAGCAGTATCTGCATCAGATATAGATGATCTAAAAACACAGATAGCATCTATACAAAATCTTGCAGAAGTAACCCACGCGGCTTTAGACGCACTGACGACTAGAGTAGCTGCTATAGAAGATAAGACTTCTGACGGAAGTGAAACAACCGATGAAGATAAATTTATCATTATGTGGGAATATATCCAGAGACTTAATTCATTAATCAATAAAGGTGGATTGGGTAATCAGATTGACGGTGCGGCGGAAGAAGCGCTTCAAGAGATTCTTGATAGGGCTGAAGACGATTAATGCCTCGTACTCGTGTCTCACGTAGTAGAAAGCCATTCAAACTTAATAAATCTAAACTACAGACGCGAAAGATAAATAAATCCTCAGCTTTCTGGCAGAAGTTAGCCAGAACTGAACCTAATAATGCAGAGATGACTTTATATGGAATCATGTGTTATTTGGATCTACCGTATAAATATACCGGGAGTGGGCAGTTCATATTAATGGGCTGCGCTCCCGATTTTGTTCATAAGGCAAAACGTAAAATAATCGAGATGTATGGGGAGCGTTGGCACGCCCCCTCGGAAGAAGAGGAAAGGATAAAACTTTTTGCTATGTCTGACTATCAGACTTTGATAGTATGGCAAAGAGAATTAAAACCTAATAATAGAAAAAAGTTATACAAGCGGTTACTTGATTTTGAGGCGTTATGAGCTTAAACGATATCGGATTAATAGTTTCTCTTGTGATGGCTCTATTTGCTTGCATAGGGGTCTTATGGGGCTTTGCCTATAGATGGGGCGGTCTGAATGAAAGAATTGCTAATATAGAAGAGAAGCTTAATCTTTTATATACAGTTTATGTAGAGAATGCTCTCGTCACCCAATATCAATCTGGTAATGTCTCTCACTCTTCTCCATATAGGTTAACTAATCAAGGTCAAAGAGTATTAATAGGAATTACCGATCTCCTTACACAGTCAGATTTAGTTACACTTAAAACAAATAATCAATCTAGTTCTCAAATTTTTCTTTCGTTAGTGCGTGTAGTTGGCATGGATCGAATAGTTGAATACTGTTTAGACCATGAAATGACTGTTGCTCAATTCTCAGCGTTAGCAATAGCAGCAGTTAATTCTACAGACGATGTTACTTAATCTAACACTTAATGAGTTACTTTATTTAGATGACGGATTAACCGTGATTCGAGAAGACGGCGATCTTGATACGCGTTATTCTGGATATAGGGCATTAGCACCAATGGCAGTATCGGCTGCCTCTCCCGAATTATTATTAAAGTTAGGATCGGCTATAGTTGTTTTAACTGATGTTGATGAAGTAATTCCTATAGAGTTTGATGAGGATGAACTATGGTTGTTACGAGAAGTATCTCAATCAGTAGTTAATTATAATGGGGAATCAGTAGGAATTAATTTAAAACGAAAGATTTATCGTGCGTTAAGTAGTTTATACGCAGGAGAGCTTCTTGAAGAACTAGACGACCTCCCTCCAGTAGATGATTCTTTAACTGATGCTGTCGATAAGAAAAATAATGATTACTTAGATGCTTATCATTATTTAGAGGATGACTCTGAGTAGGCTAATTCTTTTCCAAATTTTATGTGTGACCTGCATGTACCATTTCTACTTGAAGTTGTAATTAAAACACCGCAAGCAAGACATCTTCCTACATATTTATTTTTTATGCAGTCAGGGCATCTAGCTCTACCATGTAGTTTTAATATATGTTTCCATGTTTTTGTGTGAGTTCCGCATGCAGAACAAATAGTATCTACGTTACGCGTCATTTTTTTAACACGCCTGTATCGCTCTTCTTTACATTTCGATTTACCGCAGATAAGCATTTTTAAAGAAGCTACTCTACTAGCGATAGTGCGAACCGGATCACCGCATACTTCACAACTTTGTTCTTCTATTGATCTATTACAGCAAGTAGATTGGTATTGATAGGAGGGCAGAAACTTTTTATCACAATATGGACAAATTCTTTCTCGGGATTTCCATCCCTTAGTTGTTGAAGTTAATAGGTACTGACGAACTCTTTCTCGGGAGATGTTTAATAAACGCCCTATTTCAGACTTACTGTGTCCTTGTTCAAATAGTTCATGAGCTTTAATACGATTTTCACTGAGCATAAGAGTTAGCCTCCTATTGATAACTCTTTAGCACCTCATCAATCGCACTCTCTTCTGTATCTACTCTTGTATTTTCAAAATTACTATCTAACACTTGCTGCATTATTTCGCGCTTACTATCTATGACCTTTGCCATTTTTTCATCAAATGTTTTCTCGACCTGCATGTACTGAATAAGAACTCCATTGTTTTGTCCTATCCTATGTACTCGGTCTTCCATCTGTTCTTCTAATGCGGGGGACCATTGTCTCTCAACAAATAAAGCATTACTTGCTGCGGTTAATGTAACTCCCATACCCATAGCAGAACTTGCTAGAAAAACCATACAGTTTTCGTCTTCTTGGAATATATCTATATACTTTTGTCTGTTTTCATTCGCTGTACTACCGTCTGCACGTACATATTTAATCTTTGCTTGTCTCACAGTTTCTTCAAGTTTATCGAGTACGTCACGATGATGTGCAAATACGACTAATTTATTGTCTCCTTCTACAACTTGCTTAATATAATTACCTGCTAAGTCCACTTTAGCCATACCAATAGTGTGTCTTAACAACCCTAACTTAGCTAATACATCTGGAATTTGGAGATTTCTATTACTTTTTACTTGTTCTAGACTCCAAACAAGATCCTTTTCAGTTTTAATATACTCTTTTCTATACTTAGAAGGTAGTTCCAAATAGATATTTTGCCTTCTTTTTTCTGGTAATTCAGTTAATACCTGTGATTTTTTACGTCTTAACATCAAAGATTTAAGTCTTTTTCCTAATTCATCAAGGTTAGTTGCACCAGAAAATTGCCATATTTGTCTTTTACCGACACGAATTTGTCTTCCACCACAATAACGAGTACCAAAATAGATCCAATTATTGAATTGTTTTGGAGAAATCATGTTTAAAAAGTTATAAAACTCTATTGGTCGGTTCATAATTGGTGTACCAGATAACCCAATTATGTATTTAGCCTTACGTCCTAAGACTTTAGCGGTCTTACTTCTCTTAGCTTTTGATTCTTTAATAGCAGTAACTTCATCAAATACGATAGATTCGACATTAACCTTGTCGATATCTTCCATACGCCAGATTAAGTCATAGTTAATTACATAGAAATCTTTATCTAATTCAAATTCATCTTTGCCATTACGAATTAATTGAACATTAGCATCCGGTATCCATTTCTTTATTTCTCTATACCAGTTTTGTTTAACAGATGCGGGGCAAATTATCATGGCGGGTCTTATTTCTTTATGTATTGATAACCATGCAATAGTTTCAATAGTCTTACCAAGACCCATCTCATCAGCAATAAGTACACCTTTACCTTCTTTATAAACTTCTTCCATGTAAGCTACGCATAACTCTTGATATGGAAATAAGTCATAAGGAAGTGAAAGGGAATTACGTATGTCATTAACATACGCTATGGTGTCAGGATCATTAAGATCGCTAACAGATGCAGCCCCACCAAGTTCTAGCAAGGCTGCGGAAGTTCCTTTAGTCTGCTCTGCAAGATTAGAAAGACCGTTGGCTATCTCAGGGTAGAAACCACGGATATGGCTAATTGCTAGGTCCGCAAATTCATCCGATACTTCCCACGCCTTTTCATCAGGTAACCATGTACGCGTTGGGATAGTCTTTATCTTCTCTATTAGAGCAGGGTTATATGGAAAATTAAGCTTCATGTTCTTCGATTTTCAGTATTATTGGCTGTCCTTTTGATACAGCCCATTTAACTTTTATCGGTTTGCCGTACATATGTTCCATTATCATGGCATCTTCATATATGGATTGAAGTTCTTTGTTGTATTCATCAACAATATAGTATCCACTTAAAAATGCACTGGCATACTCTACTTCAGATACCCAATCTCCTCTGGCGTTCCAACCATTCCGAGATAGATATAAGAACGGTTTACCATCAATAGTGGGGTGTTCATATTCCAGTAACACCATATGTTTAGGTACGATAGGAAAACCTTCTATAAACTTAGCGTTATCTACATAAACACTAGTAATCATAGTTCCTGAGAACGCAAAGTTAGTGGAGCGACTTACATTACTGTAATCATTAGCAACCTGATGTATTGTGCGGTTATCCTTATCATCTATGTCATCGCACCATTCACAGTTACCCCAAGGTTGATCAGTACATCCATTACCGCATGTAGCCACCATACCTTGGTGATATCCTTTCTTATCGTATTTATACTTACTTGCTAGCATTACCAATTTGTTATAACCATCCTTCCCTGCATTCCATCGCTCTTTTGCCATTCTCGTAGTTTTCGTGTGCCATCTCTGTTGGTATCTATAATTCCTGTATACCCTGCCACTACTCCTTCACCTTTTCTCACTACCATCACTATGGCAATGTCATCTCTATCCTCTGGAGGTAGGTCACGTATTTGTTTGCCTTGTTCATACATTCTTTCTGCGGATTTTTTGAACGTAGTACCCCACCCTTCATAAACATGAGCATATTGTGTGATGTTCTTTTCACGTAGAAGTTTTGTTACGCCTTCTATCTGTAATGCTTTCTCCATTTCAGAGTTCCCTAGATCGGGAGTAGTTACTCCCACGATCTCTATGTTGTCTCCAACGTCTAGAAATATCACAGGAAGTAACTCATCATATACACAAGCTAATTCTGCACCTTGTTTAGCGATTTCAGCTATTGATTCACTATCTAACATTACTTACCTTTGCCCTCCGCATCATCAGGTTTGAACGATACAGTTCCATAAGCCTTACTGACTCTATCGCTCCACCAAGTAGGCATTCTTGAAGGCAACATAACTGACTCAGCGGTATGGTAGTTCACCGCATATGCCTTCTTTTTAGAATCGCCTCTCAATGCATTAAATGCATCAAACGCTTTCTTTAGTTCGGGTTTGAATTCTGTTCTACAGAACCTTAAATGTAGAGCGGTAGGTTTCTTCATAATTACATAATCAGCATCAGCAAGTATTTGAACATCTAACTGTCTGTTGTGTTGATTAATGAATATAAGTAAGTGACCTTTATGACGGCATACAGCAATCAACTGGAGCCACATCACATTATTAGCGGATTGTGATCTCCTAGCATTCGCTATAAAAGACGCCTCATCTAAAACCACAATAGATGGTTTAAGATCAGCCACTTCCTCTACAGAATCTATATGTTTAATTCTTTTAGGTAGAGCTTTACGAGCATCTTCGGGTATACCCAAAGCTGCTATTTGTGTTCTCTTTTTTCTTCTTGTGAGTTTCTTTTTGGTTTCTTCTGCAAACCACCATGCAAGTGCAGACTTGCCCTCACCCCGGTGACCAGTAATGACCACAACTCCTTCAGTAGGCATTTTTGCCCAAGTAATATTTGTCGCCAACGCACGACTCCTTTTATGTTATTTTGATGGGCGTAATATACAGCCACGTACCACCCACCAATAAGATTGTACCATATTACTATATACGTTTGTCAAGTACCATATAGTAATTGATTTTATTGTTCGACCTAATTCTTTTATCTAATTTGTTATTAAAATACCTTGTGATCGTAAGACCCGAACTTTTTCTGGATCTATAATTATTTCCTCTTCATTTCTTCCATTAAGGAAGGCTAGTATGTCTTCTTTCTTACACATGCCTTCTGCAATCTTTGCATCTTCTGAACCCCATCTCTTTGCGAATTCTTCCGCCTTTTCATAAGAAAGAGTCCAACTAATTCCATCGGCATGTTCTTCATCGCCATAACCTCTAAAAACGTTTATGTCTTTATCAGGAAGTCTGGCTAAAACGCGCCTTTCTTTACCATTCATTAGTTTTCTTTTGTTAGGTAATTTACGCGTAAACAGTTGTATCCATATATCTTTATTGACTGTTGGGAACTCCGCATCTATCCATATATAAGACAAGAGTTGCCAATAATCTTTTTTATCAAGTTCTGAGGCTATGCTCATAAACGCATCCAATCTATAAGGACGCTCATGGAGCATTAACCAGTTTTCCCACTTCTTAGCTTTTCTGGCTTTTTCAGCCTCTTTAAGTTTCGCTTTATAAGCAGAGTTGACTACTTCTATAAAAGAATCGTCATAACCCGCCCAAAAGAGTAGTGGGTGTTTTATAAAGTCACCTAGGTCCGTATCTCTATCTAAATATAATTTTAAATCTTCATGCAGTTCTTCTAGCATTCTTTCTTAATTCTTTTTTCCTTTTTGTTAGTTTTTTGTTTTCTTTTCGTCTGTATGTATCATAATCGGCATAGCCACATGAAACGCATGTAACTACATCGTCTAAATCTTTATAAATATGTCCATTGCACTTCGGGCATTTAGAATTTGCCATCTAACATAATATTTATTAAAACTGCTATTAGTATTGTATTTGCTAACGTTGATACTACTAACACGAACATTAAGATTCGTGTATTCAATATAGTTCTTCTTAATAAGGGGTGGGTCTGTTCTCGAACCATTTTCTGTAAATCATCTACTCTGTTCTTATAATTTTGTATATCGTGCGTATTCACGTATTTTCCCAATCAGATCGTTCATATAGTTGCCTCCTCACAATCTGCACACATTACTTCACCGGAAGTCCCGACTCGTAGCTGTGCTGTATTTATCTCTTTGTTACACCTATAACAAATTGTTCTAAACGGTCCCTTTATATTCCCCTGTAAAATATAGGCTAGCTGAGAACACTTCTCACAATTGTGAGTGTTGATATGTTTGATAGTGTCCTCAACAAGCCTTCGCAGATTATACGGCATTATTACTCCGAATAATCAGCCATGATGTCTCTTAGTGGACGATTATTACCATCATCGGTATATTCGTTATATATAGGTGATGTATTCCACCATTTCTTTTTCTTCATAAGTTCATAAAAACATTTCTTATCGCAATATAGATTACCTTTGTAGCCACGATCTGGTGAGGTTCTTATTCGATACTGGCTATATGTAAGTACAAATTCCTTGCCACAATTGTTACAAGCACAATTAACTGGCTTAGGTTTACAAGTAGGGCATATCTTTACTGGTCTATTAGTCCCCTTTATAAGAGGCATCATCGAATTGCATTCTGGACATATATTCGCTACTCGTACAGCATCGGGTCCATTTTTTGCATTCGGTTTATCTATATTCATTTTGTTGCAAATCTGCCTCACCCTTTCATGGGAGATGCTGTAATTGCGTTCATCAGTTAACAGTTGTGCTAATCCTCTTAAACTTAAATCCTTCTGATTTTCTTTATGTTCATCAATTATTTCTTTTATCCTGAGTCCTAGTTGGTAGGTTGCCTCAGTCATTCTTATAGTTCCGCTAGCGGTCTTTCTTCCTGACTCGTCTAGGTATACATACGTTTCCAAATTTTGTTCTCCTTTTCATTTGCTCTCCTTCTATAATTTATATAATATATTCTGTGTTTGTCAACCCTAAATCACTCTTCTTTTAACTTTTTGGTTACTACATATTCTTTTTCCATCTCAAATTGCAGAACATAAGCAACGCACCTTTTACAACGACCTTCATGCTCACGCCATTCTTCTTCATTATCAGCCTTAGATAAATTTTCGATCATATGTGCTAAATGGTCTGAGAGATATTCGGCTAAGTCATCATTATTGTCTAACCTAGCCTTAATCAGTCGAAATAAAATAATCTGAAGTGGCATCTCTTTACCTCGCTATAAAGGTTTCCCTTAGTTGGTACTCACTACCAAACCAATCGTTCTCTGTGCCTTCAAAACCAGTAAGTATGAGATCGGTAATTCCATCACCTTGATCCATCCAATCGGTAATCTGATCTTTAACAGACCGTATCAAGGTATCTCTTTGCCAATCCTCGAGTTTTTCCCATGAGCCTTCTCCGTACTGCTCATCAAATTTTTCCATCACATCATCGCCCCCTATTGCAAAGACGGTTCGGTTGCGGTCAAAAGCATCAATCACATTAGCGTGTTTCGCCTGTTCTTTAGTTATTAGATAATTCATATATATTCTCCTTTTCTAGTTCTAATAATTTTTTTCTTAAACTTTGTCTTGATCCATTCAAATCCAGTACCATTCGTTCAGTCCATTCGCTCTTGTCCCATCTATTGCTATATACAATTAGTTTTGGGTAATTAACGCGACCTTTAGGTACATCAAATACATAAGCCCAATCACATGCAACGTCATAGTCCTGATCAACGGTCCACTTTTTAGCGACAATTTTATTGCCTTCCCAATCCTTTCCCAGATCACCACAACAGGCACATCTAGGATGTCTTTCTTCTTCTTTTAGCGGATCATCATTACTATTGAAGTCAGGTTCAAGTGACCAGTCACATCCTGCTATAGAACTCCAACCGGACTTGTGTTTTTTGGTCAAGACTTTAATTGCCTCCCTAAGACCAAAGTGGTCAATAGCCTCTAAGATGCTATAACCAACGCCAGTTGGGTAGCCGTCATAGTGGCAGTATTTCCCTTCAAATCCTTCTTCAGTTTTTATTCCTATTATTGAATGTGTACTCATTTGTATTTTCCTTATATTTATATTTTATCAAATTCATGTATACGTTTGTCAACTAGCTTTGCGGAAGTAGTGCCAATCCCATTTAGAACATTTATCACAACCCCCACAATCAAGTCTTCCGAATCCATGTACAAAATCACATTGAAATACTGGATTGTCGGGATCTTCTATAAATTCATCAAATGTTCTTTCACTACATGGAAAACATTGCCATGTGTGGGAATCAAACCATGCTATAAATGTATCGCCTTCAAAGATCGGAAGTGGTACGAACTCATACTGATTAGGCGGAGTATCGTCTGTAAGATCATTAGTAATGAAGTCATTACATTCGGTACACGGTATGAACATATATTGTTTTTCGGGTTTTGATCGTTGTGCCTCGATCTCAGCCTCTGTAGCCATTCTAGACATTCTTCTTATCAACCTCTTTGTTGTAGTCGAGATAGGCTTGGAGAGTGTCAACAACCTCATTCCAATAATCATCAGATATATCCATATCCTCTAATATGTGTCGAATGATGGAATCATCTCTATTGGCTATCTCAGTTATGATCTCAGCGGATATTATGTGTGCATCTCTCATATACATTATCTAGCACCCCCGAATGCCAATCTAATAACCTCAGATGCCTCTATTTGGAATTTTCTATATCCAATAGTCAAGTTGTATGCAAAGTGTCCTTGAGTCAATATATCGGAGAAATGTTCCTGTACTCGTCCGGTTAGATGGGCTATATCGTTTATATCCTCTTCACCGTCTAGGACCATCTCTGTTCCCATAGGCATCAGCGTGATATCAACCGTATCTTCTTTATCTTTTCTAGCCTCTGCAATAAGTTTATTTATGTCTATATCTTTACGAATCATTGATTCATAGGCGCGTCCTGTATATTCCATTACTATCATTTTGTTCTCCTTTTATTAGTATGGTCTGTTGTATCTTTCGTGAGCGATTCCAGTTGTATATGAGTAAGACCCATCTTTGGTAAATCGCCAACTTGTTGGTTTAGCAGTACCGTTTTGAATGCTCTCTATAACATCATTAGTTGTTTCAGCCTGACTTCTATGAACACCTTTAAGCCAACCTATATCCCATTGCTCAATGATTTCTTGCATATCAAGCCAATCACTTTCATTCTCAAAGGTCATATTCAATGTGAATACTTTTTTAGGTTCTTCATTCCTATCTCGGTCAGGGCGAAACTCTTCATTTTCAAATTCCCATTCATTTAATTTTTTCATTAGTTTGTCTCCCTTGCAGATATTTCTTCTACTAATATATTGTCAGCATCATAGTCATATTCTCTGTTTTCGCATTTATTGACGAGATTATTTACGACACACTCACCCATTTTTCCATTACCCTCTTCATGAGCAATTTCGATAGCACCTCTTTCTGAAGTGGCATCTACATAGGAGTCATAGAAGTAAGGAATCCTCACATGGTAGCGTTTGACAGTACAAACGTTGTGTATGCCTTCAGCTACATTAGCCTCTGTGCATCCGCATGACTCTCGTATTGTTATCGTGGAATCACAATATTGCCCCCACTCATTAATCTCATGAGGATTAGGTAAATCAGACTTACCTCTTATTAATACATCGATATCGTATTGTTCTGTGGGTTTAGGGATATCATGCGTATCTTGCTCAGGATCAGAAATCCAGTTAACTTCATCAATCATTTTCCGCAACTCTTCTTCTTTATTTTTCTTGATTAATGAATCCTTTAGCGATTCAAGAACCGCTATCGGTAGGTCTACCTTTTTATTCCTTATCGACTTCAAGTTATCTATAGCCGACTGAACCGTAAATTCCATCGGTGTGTGTGCTAATGGATCAAATCCATCTATTCCGTGATCTTCAACTTTCATTAAACTATTACTCCTTTTTTATGTACGTTTAATTCGCATTCTTTATCGTGTGTAATCAATCCTGTGTACTGATTAAAATTTCCTGTGCATTTAGGTACAGGTGGGACATCATATAGAGGGAATTCAATATCAGTAACTTTTATATCCCCTTCTATTCTTTCTAATAAACTATTTAATTCTTTATCTGTAGTATCAATTCTTTCTAGTCGAACTCTTATAACGTCATCGGTTCCTGCTGAATCTAAATCTTTTATCTTGTTGTGGATATTATTCATCCAGTTATTACTGCCTACCTTATTGCCTTGATAGGCTTTGATCTCTGCAACTATATGTACTTGTCTATATGTATATTCACCTGCAAAATTACCCATTAGTTATCTCCTTTTCTTCATCAGTAGCTATAAAATATGCTTGTGAATGGCATTTAGGACACAATCTTTCATTCGATTCGTCCTCATTCATGAAGTCATCATGTTCAGACCAGTCATCTCCTGTATATTTACATCGTAGACAATGATGAATATCATCCTCATCAATATCTGAAAACTTTATATATCTATATTCTTTTAAATCTGCCATCAGATATCTCCTTTCCTTTTCGATCAGTTATTTTCAAAGTTACAGGTTGGGGATCAGTAACCTCAAAATTAAATTCAATTTCACCCTTGAGGTATGACCCGACTTGTCTAAGAAATTCTTCCTTTAGTTCTTGATCGGACGGCTCATTGTCATGAATAAGACTGATACTAAATCCAGTTTCTAAAAATACAGCCCAATTAGTTGCCATTACACCAACCTCTCTTGTTCTGCTGTTCCGCTAGTAAACTCTTCCTCAGATATTTTGTAGTAGTCTGTAAATTCAAAGTCTTCATTTACAGGTTTGATGCCATATGGAAAGGACTGGTCATATAAATCAAAGTCAGGGTTTTGAACCTTTTCTTCGCCATCTTTATAGATGGTGTACTCACCTTTGAAGTTACCGTCCTCATCGAATATATGTGGAAGGTCATCAGAACTTACATAGCCATGAAAGACCGACATACTTGTTGCTCGAATTCTGTAATACGTTGTCATAATTTCTCCTTATTTAATTACTCCAAAATCAGTTAGATTAAAATTTGTCAGCATAGTTATCACAATCCCTGCAATAGCTATTAGATTTAGTACGATCAATACAGATAAGAACCACATAATCTTATTTATCTTTTTAGATAATCTTTTTATTTCTCTACCGTTATGAACAATTACTGAATCATATTTTTGTGTCATTTACTCTCCTTTTTCCTTATACTCTAATTGTATAAAATTAACAGGTACGTTTGTCAATCCCTTTGGTGAAAACTATCTACCGTCAAAATCACTCATAACAAAACTCGTTCTAAAGAGCTTGTTTATCTCATCAAGTAATTCGGGATCTTC
>CEVQ01358618.1_pt1 | contig 27681 bp, 27 predicted proteins | sample 356551 | NCBI WGS metagenome assembly CEVQ01 (sample SAMEA2623756, study PRJEB7988) | marine metagenome | biome: marine biome (ENVO:00000447); feature: mesopelagic zone (ENVO:00000213); material: "saline water (ENVO:00002010), including plankton (ENVO:xxxxxxxx)" | depth 250 m | reverse complement strand
TTCAGATCACAAGGATGAAGACTCTGACCATTCAGATCACAAGGATGTTAACAGTAAAAAATAATTATTACTTTTTATTTATTAAAATTAATATAAAATAACTTAGTAATGACTCTTGAAGAAATAATAATTTCAATATTTAGGATAGTTTTATCTTTAATAGTATTTAAGTACAATTTTTTTGGCGCTATATTAGTAATATTGATAGACTTTGCAGATCTATTTTTGATGAACCTTCTTACTTTTGGAGGTGTTAGAAATTATCAATTCTTAGATAAGTTTTTAGATTTGTTTTATATTTCATATTTTCTAATTATTTCATTAAGATGGAAATTATTAATAAGAAATATAAGTATAGGGCTTTTTGTTTTTAGAATTATAGGCTTTATTCTTTTTGAAGTTTTTCAAGACAGGATGGTTTTGTTTATATTTCCTAATCTTTTTGAATTCTGGTTCATTGGTATAGCATTTTTACACTATAAAAAAATTGAAATAACAAAGAAAAAAATATATTTAACATTGCTTATTGCCTTTTTACTCAAGATGATTCATGAATATATTTTGCATGTCTGGAAAGTTTTAGATAATTATCGAGCAATAGATGTTCTTAATAATCTATTAAGGTTTTTAAATATATTAGATTGATTTCATTGTTGTTGATATGCTATTAATATGCAGAATTTTAATTGAACAATATAATACTTGGAGATAAAAAAATTAAATATGGAAAAACCTGATAAAAATGGAAGATTTGGTAAATATGGTGGAAAATTTGTTCCTGAAACGCTTACTTCATCCCTTGAAGAAATTGAATTAGAATTCAATAAAATCTTAAAAGATGAAACTTTTTGGGAAGAATTGACCAATTTACAAAACGATTTTATTGGGCGTCCAACCCCACTTTATTATGCAAAAAATTTATCTCTTCAGATTAGTCAAAACTTGTGGATAAAGCGAGAAGATTTAGCTCACACTGGCGCTCATAAAATCAATAATGCTATAGGACAAGCATTATTAGCTAAAAGGATAGGAAAAAAAAGAATAATAGCTGAAACTGGAGCAGGACAACATGGAGTAGCAACTGCAACAGCTTGTGCGATGCTTAATTTGGAGTGTATTGTTTATATGGGATCAGAAGATATAAAAAGACAGGCCCCAAATATTTATAGAATGGAAATGCTTGGAGCAAAAGTGATTCCAGTCAAATCAGGCTCAAAAACTTTAAAAGATGCTGTTAATGAAGCTATAAGAGATTGGGTTACTAATGTAGAAACAACTTATTATATTATTGGTAGTGCAGTTGGACCTCATCCATACCCATATATTGTTAGAGAATTTCAATCAGTAATTGGAATAGAATCAAGGAAACAAATTTTAGAGAAAACAGGCTCTTTACCAGATTACGTTATCGCTTGTGTTGGAGGAGGCTCAAATGCTATTGGAATATTTTCTGGTTTTATTGATGATGAGAAAGTATCTCTAATAGGAGTAGAGGCTAGTGGCAAAGGTTTAAACACTGATAAACATGCAGCAACTCTTACTAAAGGCTCAATAGGGGTCTTACATGGATCTATGAGCTATGTTTTGCAAGATGATTATGGACAAATATTAGAAGCGCACTCAATTTCAGCAGGATTAGATTACCCAGGAGTAGGTCCAGAACATTCTTATTTAAAAGATATAGAAAGAGCAAAATATTTTTCTGCTTCGGATGATACGGCTCTTAAAGGTTTCAAGCTTTTATCCGTAACTGAGGGAATTATTCCTGCTTTAGAACCAGCACATGCTTTGGGCTTTTTAATTGATTGGTGTAAAGAAATTCCAAAAAATCAAAACATTCTCTTTTTACTTTCTGGAAGAGGAGATAAAGACATGGAAATTGTTTCAAAAAAAATGGACTCTAATTAATTTTTTAGTATAATTCTAAAAAATGAATAATAGAGGATGTATTGAAAACAGTTTCGCATGGGCCACTTGAAGGATTAGTTGTTGTAGAATTTGGAAATTTTGTAGCTGGTCCAACGGGAGGACAACTTTTAACTGATTTAGGGGCTACAGTAATAAAAATTGAACCTCCTATGGGAGAGCCCTGGAGACACTCTTCTCCTTCTGATCCTCCCGCGGAAAGTAGAACATTCATAGCAATAAACAGAGGAAAAAAAAGTGTTTGTATAGATTTGAAAACTAAACAAGGACAAAAAGTTTGCCATGACATTATTGCTAAAGCCGATGCAGTAATTTCAAATAATAGACCTTCTACTTCAAAGAAATTAAAATATGATTGGAAGTCGCTTTCAAAAGTGAACCCAAAATTAGTTTATTGCGAAACTACTGCATACGGTCCTTTGGGTCCAAAAGCAACTGAGCCAGGATTTGATCTTATTATGCAAGCTTATACTGGAATAATGTCAACTGAACATAAAATATATCACGGTGCTCCTAGTGCAGTTAATTCTTCTTCTTATGTAGATTATTCCACAGGTTATGCATTGGCTTTAGGAGTTGTTTCTGGAATATATCAAGCAAGGTCTACAGGTAAAGGATTGCTGTTGCAAACTAGCTTATTGGCAAATGCAATTTCAATGCAAGCAATGCAAGTTGTAGAAGTAGAGAATGATTTAAGTGGTGCGCAGAAATGGTTAAAATCAAATAATAATAACAATGATTCTTATGAAGAAATCCATAATGAATATTCTAATCTAAGAGGAGCTCCTCAAATTGCTCAATATTATAGGGCATATAAGACTAGAGATACTGCCTTAGCATTAGGTTGTCTAGCTATTCATGCTCGAAAAAGAGTAGCTAATTTATTTGGTATAGAAGATGTAAGATTTAATACTGAAAAAAAATTTTCACAAGAAGAATTATTTAATATAGGAAAAAATTTTGAAAAGAAAATGGAAGAAAAATTTTTAGAGAAAAAGACTAATGAATGGATAGAATATTTGAGATCTCATGACATTCCATGTGAACCTATGCAGTTTACTGAGGAATTAGTTGATAATGAGCAGGCAATAGAAAATAATTATATCGTAAATTTAAAGCATAATACTGGCAGAAAGGTTAGATCTTCAGGTCCTATTTTTAAAATTTCAACAGGAGAAGTTGAACTAAAATCAGCACCACTGCTTGGAGAAAACACGGCAGAGGTCCTTATATCTATTGGTTATAAAAACTCTGATATTGATAATTTGATCTCTAAAAGTATTATTGGAAAAAAACTTTAATAATTCATATAAGAGAGCTTATTTTGTTTTTTGTAAAGAATAATATGAACCAATTACCACAAAAAAAGTTGCTGCAATAAGTTCTAATCCCGGTTTTTCATTTAATATAATCCATGCCAAAATTACTCCAAATATAGGTTGAGAAATTGAAATTAAAGTTACACGCGAGGGGAAATAATTTTTCAAAAGCCAAGTTTGACCAATGAACCCAAAACCTGCAATAATTATTCCTTGATAAATTAAAGCTAATAATAAACTATAACTGAAAATAAATACCTCTTTTTCAAAAATGATTGAGAAAAACAGAAAAGAAATAATTCCTATAATTGCTTGAGATAAAAGTATATTGATTTGCTCAATTCCTTGTGCAATTTGTGAAATATATATTTGTCTTGCTCCTAATAATACTGCTGAACAAAGCATTAATAAATCTCCAAACAGATAGTCATTTATAGTTCCAAATATAGAATCCCAAAATAGGATAACTATACCTAAATATGCGATTATCATGCCGATTAATCTTTTTTTGTTTAATTTATCTTTAGGGATAACAATATGTGAAAAAACCGATGCCCATAAGGGGAACGTGGATATCACAATTACTCCGTGTCCAGCTGATGTATAAGATTGACCAATGTTCATAAAACCTAATTGTATTGCAAATAATAATCCCACTCCACATAAAGGCAGTAAGTCAGTTTTATTAAGTTTTATAGTTTGTTTAGTGTAGATTGCCCAAATAATGGCGACTAAACCCCCTAATAGGAATCTCATCCATCCCAATCTTAAAGCTGGAGCATCTTCCAACCCTACTTTTATTGAAATAGGGTTGCCGGACCATAATAATGAAAATAAAAAAGCTAAAGAAGTTCCTTTTTTATCCAAATATTTCCTTCTATCTCTTGATATAGACATAAGTAGATTTTCAAATGAATAAATATTTATTAATTGTATTTGTATGATATTTTTAATGTATGAGTAAAATAGTTACATTTGGAGAAATATTATTACGTTTAACTACGATTAATAAAGAAAGGTTTACACAAGCTAAAAACTTTGAGCTTACATATGCTGGATCAGAATGCAATGTGGCCGTTTCTCTATCTCATTTTAATTTAGATACTTATTTTGTTTCTGCTGTGCCAGATAATCCTATAGGTCAATCGTGTATAAATTACATAAGACAATTTGGAGTAAACATGGATTACGTTTGTAAAACAAACGATAGATTAGGGTTATATTATTTAGAAAATGGTGCTTCTATGAGACCTTCAGATATAGTGTATGATAGACAAAGTTCTTCATTTTCAAAAATTACACCAACTCAATTTGATTGGGATAAAATATTTGAAAACTGCGATATTTTTCATTTTTCCGGCATCTCACCTTCACTTTCTAAAAGCGCAAAAGAATTAACTGAATACGCGGTAAAAAAAGCAAAAGAAAAACAAATATTAATTTCTTGTGATTTGAATTTTCGATCAAATTTATGGTCTCCGTCTGAAGCACAGAAAACAATGCTTCCTTTAATGGAATATGTTGATATTTTAATAGGTGGTAAAATGGATCCAGAAATAATGTTAGGTATTGGGGCTAAGAACGAGAGTGATGAATCATATGAAGAATTATTATTAACATTGTCTGAAAAGTTCTCATTACAGTTTTTGGGATTATCCTTGCGTGAAAGCTTTTCAGCTGACCATAATGATTGGGCTGGTTTATTTTTTTCCAATAATGAAATTTATAAATCCAAGAAATATGAAATACAAATTGTCGATAGAGTTGGAGCAGGAGATGCTTTTTCTGCAGGACTGATTTATGGCATTATTAAAGGCTTAGAACCTCAAGATACTGTTGATTTTGCTATAGCAGCATCAGCTTTAGCTCATACTTTTCACGGTGATTTCAATTTGTCCACGATTGATGAAATAAAAGGTGTAGCTAGTGGAGATGTTTCAGGTAGAATAAAAAGATAGCATGAATTTTCTTTCTTTTAAAAAAATATTTTTTGTATCTTTGTTTACATTATTTCTATTTTCTTCTATGAATTTAACTGCTCAAGGTGAAGGATATTCTTCATACGAATTATTTTACCAAGAAAAAAGTGGAGATACGCAAATTGACATTTATGTTTCTCCACAAAAAATATCAGTAGGACAAGTGATTTTTTCTATTAAAATTACTGACACTGTTTTAAAGAAACCGATTGAAGATTTAAAGGTAGATATTTATGCAACTCCACTTTTTGATTATGAAAAACTATATTCTCCAGGTTTAAGTTCTGTGGATATTCCAGGTAATTATCAAGCAAAATTTCAAATTAAAAAATCAGGAGAATGGGTTTTTGATTTTATAATTGAGAATGAAGTCAATTCAATAATTGTATCAGAACAAATAAACATTATTAATAGAAATAGAAATTCTTCAAAATTTGGATTGGGATTCATAGCTATACAATTTATATTTTTAGCAGGTATTGGCTATATTATCTATTCATCAAAAAAAACAAAGAAAAAACTAAGTTTATAAGTTTAAATTTTGTAAATAATTGTATATTGATACATTAGTACCAGTATTTATAATAATCAAATTTTTATCAGATAACTTTTTAGAATTTTCCATAACATAAGATAGAGTTTTACAATCATTTGAAGGATTAAATAATATATTTTCTTTTTCACTAGCTAAAAGTATTGCTTGTTTATTTTTTTCTGAAATAACACCGTAATCGTTAGAAACATCACATCTTTCTTCTAAATCTTTACCAGATAAAATGACATCTATATTAAATAGTTCTTTACTTTTTGTTTCTATAATTTTCGTCATTTTTTCAAGATTAATGTTTGATTCAATTTGAATTCCTATAAATTTCCAATTGTAATTGAAAAGCTTTGATGCCAATAAAAGACCTAATAACGATTCATTTAAGGTGCAGAGAATATATGGGTTTTTTATTTTTTTTGCCTCAAATTGAGCATTAAGTTCCAAACCTACGTTAATATACGCCAGTGATTTTAAAAATATTATTTCCTCGTTTTTGTGAATCAAAATAGGATTAAAATTATTCTTTTTTAAATCTAATTCAACACGTTTTATGTAATTATCGATATTCGATGACCAAAATTCATCTAATGCATGAACCTCATTCGAAAAAAGCTTACAGATTAGTATATTTCCTGAAGAATGTTTATGTGCGGCATTTGTAGTGATAAGAAAATAATTTAAATCATATTTTTTAGATATCATTGATCCTACAATTCCATCATTTGAATGATAATCATTAACATTTAATATGGTGTTATAACCATTTGATTTTATATAAGGTAAAATATATTCGTAAAATCTTACCTCTTCACCTCCTAAAAAATTTGTATGATCATCTCTTTTTACATATAAATTTTGCAAACCTAATTGTCTAGCTATTTTATCTAAATTTTCAAGAGGAGTTATATCATTCAATAAATTGCATTTAGGTATCGTTTTATATTTTTTTAAAATTTTTGACGTATTCATTTTAATAAAATATCTTTATCAGAAAAAATTTCTATAAAATTGCCAGAATTTATAAAAACTATTTCTTTATTTTTTTCAATTTGATTATTTTTTATCTTTTCCATTAAGTGGAACATCGATTTCACAGAAGAATTCATATCTAATAACAATCCTTTGGTATTTGCGAGTAAAATAAGTATTTTCTTATATTTTTCTTTTATATTTATTTCTTTTTTTTCTTTGATAATGTTTATATTAGAAAGATCGAAATCCAAATTTATTTTTAGATGTTTCAATGCATTTAAAATCTTTGTTTTGATGTCTTTATATTTAATGCTTGAAGAAGTATATGTAAAAGTCCACTTTAATTTTCTTAGCTCAGCATATAGATATAAACCTAGAATAGTATCAGTTTCTGCAGACCAAAAATTTGGAGATTCCAATCCTAATTGTTTAACTTGTTCTTCTATTTCTATACCATAATTTATATAAGCTAATATTCCAGCTAAATTAAATATTGATTGTTCATTTATTACATAAGTTTTAATGAGATCTTTTTGCTTATCTTTAGTAATTTTATTAATTAATTGTTTTGAATATTCTTCAGGGGATTTATGCACTTTTGCCCCATATAATTTAGAAATAATGTAATTGGAATCATTTAGATCGCTATTTGTTTCAACTATTTCTATTTTTAAATTATGCTTTGAACATAAAGACGTTAATGTTGTAGACATATTAACATTATTTTTACTCAAATAAATAATATCGTTAAATTCTTTTTTATTTATATCTCCTAAAATGTATTCTAATTTTCTTAATTCAGTACCACTTGTATTAAAATTTACTTGATTTTCATCTTTAAAAAAAATTTTAAAATCTGAAAACATTTTTTTATCTTCAAGAATTTCGATTGAAGTCGACGTATGTATTAATTTTATTTTTGGCAAATCAATGATTTTTTTTATTTCCTTTTTTGACAAAGGATCTTTTTTTATTATTCTTTCCATATATTCCCATTGAAATTTATATAAGCCTTGTCTAAAGTTGAACCTAATCCATGGTTATCACTCAATATGTAGTTTCCATTATTAATAGATTCACTTGGCAATAATAATGCTTTTCTCCATTCTACTTCATCAATGGCATGCTCAAGTGGCAAGTGTGCTTGAATTGCAGATGTTACATGTGCCGAAGTGAGCAATGATATTGGACCAGAAGGGCAATGCATAGAAATAACTTTTTTACCATTACTTAATGCTTTATATAAATTTATTACTTCAGTAGGGCCTCCACAAAATTTTACATCTGGCATCACAATATCTAAAATATTTTCACGAATTAATTTTTGCATAATTTCATTTCCATAAGCCATTTCAGCTCCTGCTAAAGGTATTTTTGAATAAGATTTAATTTTTTTTGTTTCTTCTGGAAAGATTTCAGGATCCAAAGGCTCTTCAAACCATGATACATTTCTCTTTACCAATTCATCATGAACATAAAAACTAGAATCTAAATCAAATCTAGAATGACAATCAACCAATAATTTAGTTTTATTGGAAATAACATCAGATATGCCTGAAAGCCTTTCCAATCCAACGATGGCTTCTGAAGGCAAACAATTTTGCGTGTTGAATGGTGCTTTACATTCATCAAAAGGTGCACATTTTACAGTTTTGAATCCTCTTTTTACGGCAGAAAGTGCTTGATTAGCAAAGGTCCTTGAACTTCTTTCAACGGGACCATTATTATCAGGGAGTAAAGATCTATTTATATTTGCATATAATTCTATTTCCTTAGAAAAATTTAAATCAATATTAGAATTAATACATAAAAAATTTTTCAAACTCATTTCCATTCTTCGTGAAAACAAATCTAAGAAAGCTGAACGTATGCCACTTATAGCTGTAGCTAAAACTAAACTATTTGTTGCATTTAGCTCCTCATATTTTATATATTCAAGTAGATTTTCTTCATCATTTAATGTTTGACCACGAAATTTATTTGACAATTTTGCTACTAGTTCAGAAACAGAAGAATTTAGCTGAGTGTCTGTTATTTCTGAAATTCCTGAAATATTGTCATCAGAAATAAATTCCATAAACTTCCATTCGGTTTTGCCTCTAACTTTTATAGAATAAAAATTTAGATCCTTTATCCTAACCCATGACTTTTCCATACTTACTCAGTAATTAAATTTTTTTCTTTAGATCTAAATTTTGAAAATTTTCTAGATGTAATAAATTCATTTATATTGATCTTATCTCCGTTCATTAAATTAGATGCATTAGCTGCTAAAACAGATGCGATGGAGTTAATAGAATTTTCATAGTTGCACCGCAATTTTGATTTATCATTTGAATCTATAGCCTCGACAAAAGTTCGTATCATTTTGTAAGTATTTTCAAATTCCATCATAGGTTGTTTACTAGGATTTTTAGATATAACCTTTCTTAAATCTTTTAAATTTGGTTTATTTGATGGTGGCCAATCTTTATCTAAATACTCATAAGCTACATAGTCATCTTCAAATTTAACTGTAGAGTGGGTTGTTATTATATATTCATAGTTTTCGGAAAAGTAAGATCTTGCTGGTTTTGTGTATAATAGATTAGCCACACAACCATTTTCAAATCCATAAACGACTGAATAAGCTATGGGATTTGATCCTTCTTGATCTTGAAGATTTTCAGGCCTTTCTGTGTAATTTGCTTGTACCCACTTAATATCAGAATTGGTCCAATATCTCATAATATCTGTATAGTGTATTCCATTTTCAACGATAGAAGTTCCTGACCATTTTTTATCAGAAGTCCAAATTCTATCAGATCTTCCTCCAAGAGTTTCTGTTTTGGTATGTTTAACTCCATGATCTTCTACAGCTCCCAATACAGCCATTGTGATAGAAGCAGTCCATTTATTTGAAAGATATTTTTTTATATCAGTATATCCATCATCATATCTCATTTGAAATCCAACTGTGGAAATTGTATTTGCATTGTTTATACTATCATTTTGTTTTAATATTTCATCCAAAAATAATGATTGAGGTTTTTCTGCAAGAATACCAATAGATTTTTTTGCCGCTAATTCTATTTCTCCATTATGCTGATTTGGGGGCATAGCAAATATTATGCCATCTGAGAGATTATCATTTATTAGATCTTTAGTATTAGAAAATTTTTTTATTTTTGAAACATCTGAAATATTTAAAGTTTTTGATATTTTTTCGTCAGATAAATTTTCTTCGAAAGGATCTGCAATTGCCGCAATTTCTATTAAATCCTCATCAGACAACCTTCCTAATGATTTTAGATGAACCATTCCTCTCTGACCTAATCCTACTAAAGAAATTTTTAATTTACTCATTTAATAACCTTTCTTCGGATCACATACATATAATAAGTTTTGTTTATTTAAATATCTTTTAACATTATTTATAAAAATTTTTCTTCTTTCTTCGTACATTTCTGGAGATAATGCTGAAGCATGCTGTGAAATTATTGCGTTGTCTATATCCCATAAAGGGGAATTTTGAGGTAGAGGTTCTATTTTTGTTGCATCTATTCCTGCTCCAGCTAAATGTTTCGAGTTTAGTAGTTCAGACATATCATTTTCATTAACTATTCCACCTCTAGAAATAATGATTATATAACTCCCCTTTTTCATAAATAGTAAATTTTCCTTCTTAATATAATCATCTGTTTCCTTAATAAAAGGAGCCGCTATTATTAACCAATTACATTTTGCGAGTATTTGGTTTAAGTTATTCACGGGACTTATAGAAATTTCTTTTCCTTTAATTTGTTCTGTTTTTGGATCTATGGCATATATGTTCATGTCAAATGCAGACAATTTTTCTCCAATAGACCTGCCTAATGCACCGTATCCAAAAATACAAACATTAGATCCTTTGAGTTCTACAATTTTTGATTCCCATTGAGCAACATCCCATTTTTTATTTTTTTGATCATTAAACAATTTTTTGTATGAATGAGCTAAACTTATCATCATTCCTACAACGTGTTCAGCCATAGGAGTTACATGTGCAAATGGAGCATTGGTAATGGTAGTATTTTCACCAATCAACGACAAATTTTTTACTATCTTATCTATCCCAGTACCCGGGCAGGCAATCCATTTCAATTTTTTGCCATTTTCTAATATTGATTTAGAAGGGAACCCAAAAAAAACTTCTGAATCAGCGATATGTTTTTTTTGTTCTAATTCTGTAAAAGCTTCAATAAATTCGCCATCTGAGAATATATCTTGTAATTTTTTTGCAAAATCTTTTCCTAAATGATCACTTCCAATAATAAATTTCATATTATTGTTTCCATGTTAAAATCGGGTTCCTCGCAGCTTGTGCTTCATCTAATCTACCGACTGGTAGATTTTTTGGAGCTGAAGTTATTTTTTCTGGATCATTTGTTGCTAATGAACTTATTTTAATCATTGTTTCTATAAAATCATCTATTGTTTCTTTCGATTCAGTTTCAGTTGGCTCAATCATTAACGCTTCTTCAACAATTAGTGGAAAATACATAGTTGGTGCATGAAATCCTTCATCCAGTAGTTTTTTTGCAATATCAAGAGCTTTTACTCCATTCAATTTTTGTTTGTTTGCTGATAAAACAGTTTCATGCATGCAATGCCTAGAAGAAGTTAAATCGTAATGTCCTTTTAATTTTTCCTGTATGTAATTAGCATTAATTATTGCATTCTCAGAAATTTCCTTTAATCCTTCTATGCCAAGACTTCTTATATAGACATATGCTCTAAGAATTATTCCGAAAGATCCAAAAAAGCCATTAATTCTACCTATAGAATTTTCTGGACTTACAATTTTATATTTAGAATTTTCTTTAATTACATGAGGAGATGGTAAATATTTAGATAATTCTTTTGTTACCATTACTGGACCCGAACCTGGTCCTCCTCCTCCATGAGGAGTCGAAAAGGTTTTATGTAAATTAGAGTGACAAATATCTATACCTAAATCTCCAAATCTTGTTATTCCCAATAGAGCATTTAAGTTAGCTCCGTCTGCATAGACTAAGCCTCCTGCTTTATGAATAATGTCTGTAATTTCTAGTATGTTTAATTCAAATAATCCTAAAGTAGAAGGTAAAGTCAGCATTAAAACTGAAGTTTTTTCATTTGCTTTTGATCTTAGGTCATCAATATCTATATCACCTTCTTCGGTTGTTTTCACTGTAACAGACTCTAACCCGGCCATAGATGCTGAAGCGGGATTTGTGCCGTGAGCTGAGTCAGGAATTAATGCTACTGTTTTTTCTTTCATTCCGTTAATTTTCTGGTATTCTCTTGCAATTAATAATCCTGCATATTCTCCTTGAGCACCAGCTAGAGGAGCTAATGATACTCCAGGCAATCCCGTAATTTCTCCTAATTCTTCCTGTAATTCATAGATGATTTTGAGAGATCCTTGTATGTTTTCTTCAGTTTGGTTCGGATGTGATTTTGCATAACCTTCATAACTTGCTATTTGCTCGTTGATTTTTGGATTATATTTCATTGTGCAAGAACCTAAAGGATAGAAATTAGTGTCTATCGAATAATTTAGGGAAGATAGATTAGTAAAATATCTGATTAAATCTAATTGTGATATTTCTGGAAGTATTAATTCTGATCTTAAAAATTTTTTATCTGGCAAATCAGATTTTTTTACCCCAATTTCGGGTAAATTTATTGATTTTCTTCCTTTTTTTGATTGATCCATTAAAAGTTTAATTTCGTTTTTTGACATTTATACCTTCTTCAATATTTCTATCGTTCTCTTTAGTTCTTCAGGTGTATTTAACTCAGTTACAGCAAACATCAAAAGGTTTTGTTTGTTTTTTGAAACATCTAATCCACCTTCAATATTATTTTTTAATAGGAATTCATTGATTATTTTGGAATTCATAGGGACTTCAGCAACAAATTCATTAAAGAAATTTTTAGATATAATTTTGAATCCAGAGATTTTGGATATTTCATTTGATAAATAATGTGCTCTATGATAGCAAATTTCCGAAATTTTTTTCAAACCTAATGGCCCCAATGTTGCAAGATAAACAGCTACCATTAGTCCTATTAGCTGGGTACTTGTACATATATTTGATGTTGCTCGTTCTCTTCTTATATGTTGTTCACGAGTTTGCAATGTAAGAGCATAAGCAGTCTTCCCATTTTCATCAACAGTTTTTCCGATAATTCTTCCTGGAAGTTGTCTTATAAATTCTTTTTTACAGGTTAATAATCCAATATACGGTCCCCCTAATGATAAAGGGACTCCAAGCGGTTGTCCTTCTGCGGTTGATATATCAGCGTTTAATTTTCCAGGAGGTTTTAATAAACCCAAAGATGTAGGATAAGTATGTTGAACAAGTAGGCCATTTTTTTTGTGTATTAAATTAGATAAAGATTCTACATCCTCTATTTCACCTAAATAATTAGGAGATTGTACTAGAAGACATGCATATTCTATATCTGAAGAAAAATCTACATCACTAAATTTGAGAATATTTATATTTTGCCATTTTGTATAAGATTTTAGTATTTCCAAAAATCTTTCAGAGACACTCTCATGAACAATAATTTTATCATTGTTTTTTATTCTGCAAGCCATCAATGCTCCTTCAGCTAGTGCAGTTGGACCATCATACATACCTGCGTTGCAAACTTCCATTTCGAATAATTGTGACACTAAACTTTGGAACTCAAATCCCACTTGCAAGGTTCCTTGAGATGCTTCAGGTTGATAAGGAGTATATGAGGTTAGGAATTCTCCTCTTTGAATCATTGCCTGTACAGTTGATGGAATATAATGATTATAGGCACCTGCTCCAAGGAAACTTGTATTAGTATTTACTACTTTATTTAATTTTGAAGTTTCTGAAAAATATTCGGTTAATTCTGGTTCAGAAAGCATTTTTTTCAAATTTATATTAGGCCAAAGATAATTTTGTGGGAGATCATCTAATAAATCCTGAAAGGTGGTTACACCAATTTCTTTTAACATTTGAAATTGATCTTCATTAGTTGTTGGTATGTATGGTGATGCTTTTTGGTTCATTCTAAAATATTTTTATATTCTTCTGCATTAAGTAAATTTTTCATTTCATCAAGGTTATTCACTTCTAATTTTATGATCCAACCTTTATTGTAGCAATCTTCATTTATATATTGAGGGTTATTATTTAGATCTTCATTTATCTCCAGAATTTTTCCTCCAATTGGTAAATAAAGATCGGATACTGCCTTTACTGATTCAACTTCACCAAATTTATCAAATTGATTTAAATTATCACCTAAAGTTGTAACATCAACATAAACTACATCTCCAAGAGAATCAGATGCATGATATGTAATACCAATAGTAGCTATATTACCTTCAATTTTGATCCATTCGTGATCTTTCGAATAACTTAATTCATTTGGGATTTCCATTATTTTTTTCTCCTTCTATAAAAAGGTAATTTTATTATGTTTGCCTCTAAGTTTTTTTCACGTATTTTTATTTTAACTGTATTATTTACATTATCAAATTGTTTATTGATAATTCCTATCGCTATTGATTTATTAATTGTTGGAGAATGGGTTCCTGAAGTTACATAACCTATTTTCTCTGAATTTAATTCTATTTCACAATCCTCTCTTGGTATCCCTCGATCTTGCATAATTAATCCTACCATTATTTTTTTTGGCTCATTTCCCAGAATTGATCTAAGATAATCTTTAGCAATATAATTATCGGTTGTAGTTTTAAAAACCCTTTTTAGACGAATTTCTATTGGATTTGATGATGGATTAATTTCATGACCATATAGATGTAATCCTGCTTCGAGTCTCAAAATATCTCTTGAACCCAAACCGCATGGGAATACATTATTTTTAAGTAATTTATTCCAAAGAGTTTCTACGTTATCATTATTTGTAATTATTTCTACTCCATCCTCACCTGTATATCCCGTTCGTGTTACAAAAGCACTATAGTGATCTATTGAAATTTCTTTAAATTTATATCGTTTAAGATCATTGATAGAATCACCTGTTAGTTTTTTTATAATATTTAATGCTTCTGGTCCTTGTACTGCTAACATTGAAGTTGAGTTCGTCAAGTCGTTAATTTCTAGTTCGTAGTTAAATGATTTTATCCATTTTATATCAATTTCAGAACGTGAAGCGTTAATAATAATTAAAAATTTGTTTTCATTAAATTTGTAAATTATTGCATCGTCCAGAACTTCACCCTTATCAGTTATTAACAGAGTATATTTTGCGCTATTGTTTTGTAATTCATCAACATTTATAGGAAAGAGTGTTTCAATGAAGTTTTTTGCATTTTCACCTTTCACTTCTAATCTCCCCATATGTGAAACATCGAATACTCCTGCTTGATTTCTTACAAATAACGTTTCCTTAATGATTCCAGTAGGGTAACTTATTGGCATTTCCCAATTTGCAAAATCTACCATTTTAGCATTGAGTAATTTATGTTGATTATTCAGAGTGGTTTTATTCATTTTTGCCTAAATTATCTTTAAATATGATTTCTTTTTGATAAATACCTGGTAAATCAAACCTTTCAGGAAATTTATTTAATAATGGGATAGTTGTATTGTCTTTTATTTTTATTTTACCTAAATCTACATCGCAATTGAAATTTGAATGCAAAGAAACAAAATAATTACCTAATCCATTTGGACTAATTAATTGATTTATTGCATATTTATTCTTTATGATTTTGTCATACTCTAAGTTTTTTCTAGATATGTTTTTAAGGATATCTAATATTCCAAGTTCTATAAGAAATTCTCTTTGAGACAATAGGAATATTTTATTAAAATCTATTTTATTTAAATCACTATCTAAATCTTCCAAGTCAACTTGGAATGAAACATCAGCATCCCCTGGATTTTTTAAATAATTATTATCTGAAGAGTGGTTATTGATTACAGATAATAGGCCATTTTTGTTACTTATATTAAAGTATTGCTTTTCACTCATACCATAATCAATTGTAAGTATAAATCCTTTTTTTATGTGAGAATTGATTTGTTTGAAAATCTCATTATCTTTACATCTTATTTCACCAGTAAAATTATTAGGTAAATTTTTAATTTTGAGTAATTTATTTTCTATGCATTTATCTGAGGGATCATCAAATGTTTCTATAAAATTATCTCCTTCAAGTTCTACGTATTTTTCTAATATTTTGTTTTCAGAAATTTTAAACAGATGATTTGGGATAGCATCAAATAACTCATTAGAAATTATAATCCCTTCTGCATTATCGTCTAATTTATTAGCCGAAGTTGTTTTTATAAGTGAATTTTCTGATTTTACTCTATCAATTGCATTATATTTGAAATTTGTGTCTGTAAGTTTATCTAAATGTTCTACAATGTCGAATCCTAACGTTCCATTTCCTGCACCAAATTCAGTTATCTGAACGATTTTACTTGATTTTAGGTTATTTATTAAATGGCTTAAAAAAATTGATATTAAAAAACCGAAAACAGGATGGGTTAAGGGAGATGTTTGGTAATCTCTAAAGTGTATTGCCTCATCTAATCTTTTGGATGTGTAATAACCATCTTCTCCATACAAACAAATATTAATAAACTCTTTTGATGTAATTCTTCCAGTTTCTTTTATTTTTTTCTTTAGATAGTTTGAAGTAGAAATTTTTTATTAATCCCTTTTATCAATAGAAATATATAATTTCTCACGACTGCCAGTATAGTGAAGCAAAGGTCTAATTAATATATTATGACGCATTTGCTCCAGTATTTGAATTGTCCATCCTGGGATTCTACCTACTGCGAATATAGGAACAAAAAGATCTTGAGGAATTCCTATTAAATAATAGACAGCACCGGCAAAAAAATCTACGTTCGCATGAATCCCTCTCCTTGCATAAGGTTTCATTGCTTCTTGAACAGCAAGTAAAATATCATACCATTCTGTTTGACCTTTTTCTTTACTAAGTTTCTTTACACCTTCTTTAAGATGTTTGGCTCTTGGATCTGCAGATTTATAAACTCTATGCCCAAATCCCATTACTCTTTCTCTATTTGACAAAAGTTTTTTGACATGGTTCGCAGCATTATCAGCATTTCCAACATCTCTAGCTAGTTCCATTACACCTTCAGCTGCTCCGCCATGAGAAGGACCAGAAAGAGCAGCTATGCCTGCTGTTATAGATCCATAGAAATCAGCATTTGTACCTGTAACAATTCTTGTTGTAAATGCTGAGGCATTACATCCATGGTCGGCGTGAACTACAAAATCTATATCCATTAGTCTTGCAGTATCTTCACTAGGCTCTTCTCCTTCAAGCATGTACAAGAAATTTGATGCATGTGCTAATGTTTTAGATGGTTCTATTGGATCAAGTCCTTTTCTCATTCTATTATGTGCCATTACTATCATTGGGACCTGAGAAGTTAGTCTAATACCCTTCCGAATTATTGCATCTTCAGAAAAATCCTCCCTATCCTCATCAAATGAAGATAAAGTTGAAACGGCGGTCCTAAGTACATCCATGGGGTGTGAATCTTTTACTATTTCAATTACATCATAGATTTTTTCTGGTAGTTTCCTTTCATCTTTAAGGGATCTGTCAAAAACTTCTAATTGTTTTTTATTTGGTAATTCTCCGTACATTAAAAGATAAGAAGTTTCTTCAAAATTAGAATTTTCAGCTAAATCATGAATGTTGTACCCACTATATTCAAGGACTCCATTTTTTCCATCAATAAAAGTAGTTTGAGTTCTATCTAAATATACTCCTTGTAAACCTCTATTTAGTGAAATTTCTTTCTCAGCCATACTTACCTCTAATCACCTATTCATAAGAAAATTTGGTATATGTGTAGATTTTATAATTATTTCAATACTTATAATACCAAAAAAAAGAGCAAATCGTTAGAAAATCAAATTGATAAGATTTTTTTAATTATTTCCTTTTCAGAAAGTGAACCTATGTCTCCTTGTTTTCTAATTCTTACTGATCCAGATTTTGATTCTACTTCTTTATCACCAATTATAATCATCATAGGAACTTTTTCTAATTCACTATTTCTGATTTTTTGTCCAAGTCTTTCATTACTTTCATCAATTTTTACTCTTATATCTTCGTCTAATAACAACTTTGATAATTGCCGTGAATAATCAATGTGCTTATCAGAAATAGGTATTATGTTTACTTGTATGGGAGCAAGCCAAATTGGTAAATCGCCGCTAGTATGTTCTAGAAGAATTCCAATGAATCTTTCAATTGATCCAAGCATAGCTCTATGTATAACTACTGGTCTTTCTTTGTTCCCATCAGTGTTTATAAATTCTAAATTAAATCTTTCTGGTAATGAAAAATCCATTTGAGCTGTTCCCAATTGCCATTCTCGTCCCATTGCATCAGGAACAAATATATCTATTTTAGGCCCATAAAACGCACCTTCTCCTTCAATTTCTTGGAAATCGTTGTCGTAATTTTTTAATACATTTCTAAGTTGCTCCTCTGCCAAATCCCAAAACTCATCTTTTCCTGCACGTTTTTCAGGTCGTAAGGATAGGGTAAGGCGAATATCTTTAAAACCAAAAGCTTTATAAGTTTCGGTTAACATATCTAAAAAGTTTTTTACTTCTTTTCCAGCATCTTTTTGATCACAAAAAATATGAGCATCATCTTGAGAAAAAGATCTAACTCTTGTTAATCCATGTGTGACTCCGGACCTTTCGTAACGATGCAATCTACCAAAATCAGCTAATCTCATTGGTAAATCTCTATATGATCTTAAAGTAGATTGATAGATTATTGCATGGGCTGGGCAATTCATGGGTTTGAAACCCACTTCTCTATCATCAATTTCCATCATATACATATTATCAAGATAAAATTCATAATGACCCGAAGTCTTCCATAAGTCAGTTGAAAATATTTGTGGAGTTATAACTTCTTGGTACTCATACTTTTTATACAAAGATCTCACATAATCAATTAACGCATTGTAAATAAAAGCTCCATTTGGCAAAAAGAATGGATTCGCAGGACTAATTGGATCTAAGAAAAATAGATTTAAATTGTTCCCTAATTTTCTGTGATCACTGTCTAAAGCTTTATTTCTTTTTTCTAAATAGTCATCAAGTAAATCTTTACTCTCCCAAGCAGTACCATAAATTCTTTGGAGCATTTTGTTTTTTTCATCACCACGCCAATAAGCTCCAGCAGCAGATAATAATTTTACTGCTTTAATTTCTCCTGTTTTTTCTACATGACCACCCTTGCAAAGATCTTTAAATCCTCCATCAGAATGACTATATTCGGTTATAGTTTCTGTTTCTGGCATAGATTTAATTATTTCTATTTTATATTGATTATTTTTATATAGTTTTAAGGCCTCTTGTTTAGATAATTCTTTTCCAAGAAATTTTGTATTTCTTTTAATAGATCTTTTTATTTCTTTTTCAATTGAAAATAAATCTTCAGGAGAAAATGTTTGATCTATATCAAAATCATAATAAAAACCGTCTTTAATTGGAGGACCTATTGTCAATTTAGCATTTGGATATTTTTTCAAAACTGCTTCGGCAAGTAAATGAGCAGCTGAATGACGTAAATTATTTCTATATTCTTCAATTTTTTCTTGATTATTCATTTTCTTATTGAGGGATTCCTATAGGTCTTTTTATTGAATCATCTTTTGTCGGCTCGCACCAAAAGATTATTAAAATTATCAAACCAATTATAGGCAAAATTAAAAATAATTGCATCCAACCACTTCTACCAGTATCATGTAATCTTCTAGCCCCTATGGCTAATGTTGGACATAATATAAACAAGAACCAAAACAATCCTAAAATACCAACTGATGAACCAAATATAATGAAGTTGGCAATGCTTGTAAAAATATATCCCACAATTGTAAATAATATAAACCACCAAAATTGAGATATAGAAGATTTACCGCTAAATTTAATATATTTTTTTAGAGCATCTTGTATGGACGCTTTAAATTCCAAAATAATATCCTTTCATAATTATTTTTTGTTCATGAATATATTATCAAAAAGGATTTTTTTTTATCAATTTCATAATCATTCAACTTTAGTTCAGTTTGTGTATTATCTCAAAATAAATTTTTTAGATAATCTCTATAATAAGTATTCCAAATATGATAGTTTTAATAGATCAATATGAATGAATAATTATGAAAATAGAAAATATTGACTCTATACTTGCTGGCAATAGTCACATTGTACGAATAACTACTGATCAAGGAATAGATGGCATTGGTCAATCTGGATGTTGGGGTTATATGGAAGCTACTGATGCGATCATTAAACAGTTCAAAGAATATTTGATTGGAAAGGACCCTTTAGATATAGAACACCATTGGCAATATTTGTATCGAATGGGTCCGTTTAGAGGTTCAGTCATTAACGGAGCTTTAAGTGCCGTAGATATAGCTTTGTGGGATATAAAAGCTAAAAATTTTTCAACATCTGTTTGGCAACTTCTCGGAGGGAAAGTTAGAAATAAAATTCGTCTTCATCTTTTAATGGGAAGTGATAGACCTGATGCAGCTGATCAAGGAACTACCCCTGAAGGATTGCGATTAAATGCTGTTGATGCAGTTAAAGAAGGTTTTACTGCTTTGAAAATAGATCCATTGCCTGATGGATATCAATCAATGACTTTATCAAGATTGATAAGTGATACTCGAGATAATGTAGCAGCTTTAAGGGAAGGCGCCGGCATAGATGTGGATATTATTTTAGAGATACACCGTAAACTTACTCCTATGAATGCAATAGCTTTGGCAGAGCAACTTATTGAGTTCAATCCTTTATTTTTTGAAGATCCTATTCAGATTGACTCAATTAAATCCCAGGCTGAAATAGCTAAAAGAACTACTTTGCCCTTGGGAAATGGTGAAAGAATGCATAACATCTGGGAATTTAGAGAAATGTTTGAGATGGGAGGAAGTCAATATGCAAGGCCAGATTTGGGGCTTGGCGGAGGTATAACACATGTAAAAAAAATAGCTGCTATAGCAGAATCATATCATTCAGCTCTTGTCACACATAATTTTTTAGGGCCAGTTTTGACTGCTGCAGCTTGTAATATAGATACTTCAATTCCCAATTTTGTAACACAAGAATATTCAACGATAGATGAGGCTAAAATTAATTTAATATTTCAATCTGAATGGAAGAGGAAGGGGGGATATATAAAAGTTCCTGATCAAATTGGGCTAGGTGTAAATGTAGATTATGAATTACTAAAGAAACAGGATTTTGAATCTCGACTACAGCATAATATACCTATGAGAGAAGATGGATCAGTTGGATATTCAGTTTGAGAAAATTTTCACTTTTTACGTATAAGTCAACCCTCCATCGACTATAAGATTTTCACCTGTAATGAATGATGAATCATCATAACTTGCTAAAAACAAAACTGCTTTTGCCACCTCCTCTGGTTTACCTTGTCTTTTAAGTAGTGAGCTTCTTCTAAATTCATCCAGAGTTTTTTCTACATCAGTTCCCATATGTTCTATATGTTTATATGTTGCAGAAGTATGAATTGAACCAGGGCATACAGCATTAACTCTTATACCAAACTCTGCAAAATCTACAGCAAGAGATCTTGTAAGCATTAAAACAGCACCTTTTGTAGTGTTATATGGAACGAATTTCGGACCAGCAATAATAGAACTAACCGACGCTAAATTAACTACTGCAGAACGATTAGATTTTTTTAAAAATGGAAGACATTCTTTTGCACAGTTAGCATAACCGATTACATTTACCCTTAAAACTTCTTCCCATTCTTCTTGCGTAACATCCTCAACAGATCCAAAAGTAAATTTTGCTGCATTATTTATCAAAATATCAATTGAATTAAACTTACTTATGGCAATTTTTACCATTTCTTTAACTTGAGATGGTTTAGATATATCAGAATTTATGAAGATTGCTTCACCATTATTTTGGTTAATTTTATTTAAGGTTTTTGTACCCGAATCTTTATTAATATCTACACATACAATTTTTGCGCCATTATTAGATAATTCAAGTGCAATTGCTTCCCCTATTCCTTCTCCGGCACCTGTAACTATGGCAACTAAGCCATTAAGTTTTTTCATCGAGACCTCCAAACATAAAATTTTACTAATATTCTAATCATTATACGATTATAAAAACTCTTTATTTGTAATACCAACGTTAGCTAATTTCGTTCGGCATAATCAATGTAATGAGTATTTTCAACTGAAGATGTTACAAGTTTTTGTTTATAAGAGAATCCTTCATTACTATATTCGCTCTTAAATTCTTCAATATTTACTTTTATATTTTCATGATTAACACCTTCTAATAATGCTTCACGGATAGGCCTTCCATCAAATGGAATGTCTGTCTTCAATCCTAATAGATGGATTATTGTAGGAGTCAAGTCTACATTGCCTGTTGGAGTAGAGCACACTAGTCCTTTTTTAAAATCCGGGCCAAATGCGCCAAATACATTATTCATTTCATGCTTGCTAATTGAACCGTGTGTGCCAAGGTTTTTATCTCCTCCCGCACTATAAATCATCCCTTTATAACCCGCAATATTTTTTTCTGAATTCCATTGGAAGGACATTGTCACATCAGGGCAACGAGGGCCTTCAATACCAATCAATTCAGCAGGTAGTAAACCTTCTATCTTGCCCGTATTTGAAGAATAGAACATCGGTCCACACCATTCAAATTGCATTAAAGTTCTGGCTAATTTAGTGGCAAGCTTATTTTCTGAATTTTCAACATAAAAGAGGACACTCCCTCCATTTGGAGCTATAAGAATTTTATTATCCTGTTCATTTTCTAATAAACCAACTTTTATTAATTCTTCCTTTATATCAATAACACCTTTAATAGTCGAATATCCATGATCCGAAATTATTATTACGTTAGCATCTTTTGAATTTTCAATTTTACGTATTTTACTAATTAAATCTCCGAAACATTTATCCGCATATTTAATAGCTTGAGTCCCAAGTTCATTCCCTACACCATCTGCATGATGTGATTTATCGGGTTCTGAAAACCAAATAAGACCTACAGTTGGATTTATTTTAGGTATAACATATTTGGTCATTATATCCACGCAATGCCTTAATCTTTTCTCATTTGGTATACTTTCTGATGGCCAATCACCAACTGTTGATTTTAATGTTTTTTCTAAAGAATAAGGAAGTGTAAATTCTGGATTAACAACGGCTCCTCCATTCTTATGAGCATTAGGATTTTGTAGGAATGAATTCCCTGTAGTTCCCGCCCCAACAGCTACGAATTTTTCTCCAAAATTATTTAGGATATCTCCAAGATTTTCAACATACAATACATCCCCAAGTTTTTCACGTATATTTTCAAGTATAGGTTGCATTACTGAAAAAACTAAATTTGGTTGAAAGTCTCTCATCACAACACTGTTTGCTGCAATACCATGTGAACCTGGGTATCTTCCTGTAAACATCGATGTTGAATTAATTCTTGTCACAGACGGATATACTGCATGATGATTAGTAAAGGTAACACCATCGTTTAAATACCCATATAAATTTGGCATTAAATCTTCATTTATTTGACTTGGTTGTAATCCATCGAATGATACTACTAATATTTTCATAATAATAAAATAACATATTTTACTTATGGGAAAGAAGAAGAACTCCAAGCTTATGCATTATTTTGAGTCTAATCAATAAAGTAGTATAATCATTTAGATATTTTATTCTAAGAAATTATAAATAATGAAAACTAATGAACACTTCTCCAAAAACCTACATTTTATTACTTCTGTTCCTGATAAGTTTGATAAAAATCAAAAATACGGCGTTATAATTTTAATGCATGGTTATGGTGCAAGTATGTATGATCTTGTAGATATAGCACCGATTATTAATGATACAGATTACATATACATTTTTCCGAATGCTCCTATTGAAATAGATGTAGGTTTTGAAAATAAAGGATACGCATGGTTCCCAATTGAAACAGATGATATTTCAGCTTCAGATAAACTCCTAAATTTAACAATCAAGGAAGCATTGGCAATGTTTAAATTTAATGAGGAAAAGTTATTTATTGGAGGATTTTCTCAAGGTGGAATGATGACTATCCACAGCGGGATATCATCAAATATTGCATACTCTGGAGCAATAATTTTAAGCTCTAAAATTCTTATAAATACTTCTCTTGATACAGATATTAATAAACCCGATAATACTCGAATATTTATGACCCATGGAAAACTAGATACAATAATTTCTATTGAAGAAGGCAGAACAACCCGAAAAAAACTAATCAATTTAGGATTTCATGTAGATTATTATGAATATAACATTGGTCATGAAATTAATTTAGAAATTTTATCTGAATTGTCTAAATGGTTATAAGAATTGTATTATAATTTTTTTTTCATTTTTATATGAGGAATCCCTACTTCTAAAAAGACTTCTCCTTGTTCAGCATAACCATGATTTGAATAAAATTTTTTTACATATTCTTGAGCATCAAGAGTAATAACTTTTATATTTTTTTCTAATGCTTTTGCTTCTAAGAAATTAATAATTAGGCCTCCAATTCCTATCTTTCTGTATTCAGTTAAAACGGCCATTCTTCCGATTTTACCATTCTTGTCATTTAGTGGAATTAATCTTCCTGTAGCAATCGCTGTATGATTAATAAGTACTAATGAATGAATGCCCACCTTATCTAAATCATCTATTTCTTTATCTATTGGGACTGATTGTTCTTCTACAAAAACCTTTGTTCTTATCTCTAAACATTTTGATAATTCTTTCTTTGTTTTTGCTTCAATTATTTTTATCATTTTTTTATCTTGAAAACTTTGACACCCAAATAATGCCATCTAAAATAAGACAATGAGATACAACTTGCAATAAACCAATTAAAGTTATTAATGAAAAAATAGAAGTTTTTATATTAAAAGTTAAATTTAAAAACCCAAATGTAGTAAATATTAAAATTGATATGGCAGAAAAAGCTGTAACTGACAGGGATCCTACTGACAAATACCAAAAAATTGAATTTAAAGACTTAAGATACATCAATATTGTTGGTACCCAAATAGAAGCTGAAATCAAAAATATCATTACAGAAAAATTCAAAGAACTAAATACATTAATAGATTTATAAAAATATAATTCTTTAACACAATTCTCTTCTACTAAACATGAATAAATAATAAAAGTAAAAAATATCATATATCCTAATGCACCGAAAAGCATTGAAATGATAAATGTTGTTCTCAAAGATCCTTGTACACCTCCCCACAAAGATTCACTATATTCTGCAAATTGAGTAATAGCTATAAAGTATGAAGATAAAACTAAAATCCCTAAAAAAATATTTATAAATATAAATGTACTTAAATATGTCAATTAATTCTCCATGATTTAAATAATCTTTTTAGCTAACATATCGTTTACAATAAATTCTGCGTCTTCTGCAACGCCAATAAATTGTGCTGACTTTGCTGAGTGCATCCATTGAAGACCCATGAAATATAATCCTTTGTATTTTGTAACTCCTCTTTTTTGAATTGGAATTCCGTTTTCATCGGTTATATCTAACTTAATCCAACTAAAATTATATCGAAATCCAGTTGACCATATTATACATTTTAGTGATTCTGAAAATGAAATTTCTCTTAAAGATTTTATTTTTGATCTGCTGATTCTATTGTCTTTATTTATTCTTTTAAAAGGCATTTTTAAATTTGTTTTTAATATGTAATCATCAACATTTTTAGTCCAATTAATTGCATAATTATCAGAAAATTTAAGATTTTCATAGAGATCATTATTAAATACTATTTTTTTGGATGAACAATTCTTAACCGAACTACATAAATGTAAACCCTTTTCAGCAAGATCAATGAGATTTATATCATGCCCTCCTTTACTACCAGATGTATAAGCACTACCTTTCCAGCGCTCCTTAAAAGGTACTTCTTCAACAGTTTTATCAAATAAACCCATCTTGTAATTCCACCAAGAAGAATCTTTACCTCTGTAATTCCTTGGTCTTCTTCCACATTTACTTACGGAAAGCCAAACTTTCCTTCCTGAGTCCATTAGATCTTCAACTATTTGAGCTCCAGATTGACCTGATCCAACAACTAAAACTCCTCCTTCTGGTAAGTTTTCACTATTTTTATATTCTGAAGAATGTATTTGATAAATTTCTTCATTTAGATTTTTGTTAATACTAGGTATGTATGATTCTCCAAATGCGCCTGATGCAACTATAACTGTGTCTGTTACGATAGTTCTTGTAGATGTGACAATTTTATATATATCTTTTTCTTTAATTATCGAATCTACATTTTCTTTACTATATATTTTTGATCCAACATAAGATGCAAATGACTTAATATATTCTATTGTTTGTATTTTATTTAAAAAACCATCCGGGTCTTTTGATGGAAAATATTTGGTTCCAAAGCCAAATTCAGGAATCTTGATTGCCCAATTAGGATTCACTAAATGAAAATTATTCCACCTCTCATTTATCCAGGTGTTAGCTATTTCTCCTCTTTCTATAATAATATGAGGGACATTTTTTCTTGATAAATAATAACTGATACATAATCCTGCTATTCCAGCTCCAATAATTACCACTTTTGAATTCATCTTATTTTATCCTTCTAAATGATATTTATTTTTTAGTCTTATTTAAAGCGTTTTGTTATTTTAAGTCATTAAAAAAAACTTAGGATTAAAGACATCTATGAATCATGCTCTAAGAGGTTTTTTTGCTTCTAATTATACTAATTCCCAATAATACTGAGATCAAAACCCAAGCTAACCAACTAATAAGTCCCACGTTATCATTAGCAATAAAGACATTAACAATATTGACTATTCCAATAATAAGTGCACCAAAACTTATTATATTTAATAATATAGCTGGTTCAAGTTTATTATTAACATCTCTAATAGCTCTACCTAATGTAATAAAACCAATACCAAATAAAATATCATTTGCTCCAAATTCAACACTACCAATTACAAACGCAAGTATTGCATCTCCAGGTACAGTATCATACATAGAAATTGCAGCACTAAAATAATTGCCTCCACTCAAGTTGATAACACCTGAAAGTAGAAATACGACAGCAGTGAAATTACCTAAAAAGGGATTATCGCTATCAGCAGAAATCTCTCTAGAATACATAACTAAAGAAATTATTACTAATGAAAAACTTACAAAAGCTATACTAATAATTAATTTATTAAGTAATGCATTTTCAGCTACATTTTTAAGTACGGAAGTTGAATCTCCATCACCGGCTCTAATAAATACAAACATGTACAATGCAGTCATAATAATTGGCAAGAGAGCTAAGCTCCATCCAATAAATGTTTTTTGGCTTACATTCATAAAATATCTCCTTTTTGTACTAATAATTATATTTATAAGTAATTATGAATCAATCAGGCTGATTTTACAAATATATAAATTTCATGAATTTGCACAATTGATTGACATTAATTTTTTCATGTAGTTATATGTATAGTAAATATTAATTTTGATTTACGAAGGAGGTCTCCATGTTATCAAAGAGGCTTATTGGATTATTTATGTTTCTTGGTCCTATTTTGGCGGTTATTATGATACTTCTAGAGCAAGCGTATGGTAGAGGGGGAGATTCCTCTTTTGCAGAACAACTTAAGACGATGTCTGATAATTACGCATTGGCAACTATAGGTTCAATAGGATTTGCAATAGCTATACTGGCTATTTTTATTGGAATTCATGGCTTAGCTCGTTCCATGCAAGGAGAAAACAAACCTGGTTCTGACCTTGCTGGATTGGCGTCAATTTTTGCTATATTGATAGCAGGAATTTATATGGTGTCTTTAGGTCTTGAATTAAT
>CEVQ01018689.1_pt1 | contig 28099 bp, 24 predicted proteins | sample 356551 | NCBI WGS metagenome assembly CEVQ01 (sample SAMEA2623756, study PRJEB7988) | marine metagenome | biome: marine biome (ENVO:00000447); feature: mesopelagic zone (ENVO:00000213); material: "saline water (ENVO:00002010), including plankton (ENVO:xxxxxxxx)" | depth 250 m | reverse complement strand
CTCAGTATCATATATCGCGTAAAAAGAAATAAAAAGGAAAAGATAAATAATAATATTGCAATCCTACTAATCTAATGAATAGTGAATCGTAAGCTATTGGTTTCAGAGATTTAGTAATTAGGCTATTTTCATAACCTAATGTTGGTACTTTTATTTTGAGACAGAAATTGTTTTCCGAATATCCTGTATAATTCAATTGTTAATCTCTGATTTTACCTGAAGCACGGCTTCACGAATATCCTTTGCCAATTGTTTCCGATTATCTAACAGATATTCAGAAGTGCTGATGGGTTCTCCTAAACTTATTAAAAGTTTATGTTTTGTAAATTTTTTTGATCCCTTTCTAAAAGATTGAAATGTTCCATCAACTGCCACTGGTACAATAGGTATTCCAGTTTCAATGCTGAGAAGGAGTCCACCAGGTTTAAATGGTTGAATCTCACCATTCAGTGTTCTTGATCCTTCCGGAAATAGTAATACCGAACGAGGTTTTTCCAACAAAGAACGTTTTGTTTTTTCCATGGATCTCATTGCATTTTCATGATTACTTCGATCAATAAATACATGTCCACCAGCCTGCATGACCCATCCTAAAAACGGAACCCATTTCAATTCAATTTTTGCAATAGGAACCAACCAATAGGGTAAGCATCCAAATAATAAAGGTATGTCCAAACTTGATGAATGGTTAGCAGCAAATATATAATTTTCTTTCGGGTTCAATCGGTCCAAACCCTGAATCTGATAAGGGTTTCCTAAAGTATTAAGAATGAGTCTACCCCAAAGTCGGACAAACCAGCTTATAACCTTACCTCGAGTTGGATCGAATAGTGAAATAATCAATGCCAAAGAACCTAAAATAATGGTCCATAATATGATAAGTGACCAGAGCCAATAATAACGCAATTAAGATATCTCCCTAATCCCAAGAAAATCTGCAACTGAATCCGGAAAATTTATTTGACCAACCTTATTCTGGTAAGTTTCAAGCAGTGCAATCATCAACCTTGGTGTGGCAAGGCCAGAACCATTAAGTGTATGCACAAATTCAACCTTTTTATCCAAACTATTTCTGTAGCGTATTTTACCCCTTCTGGCTTGGAAATCTTCAAAATTGCTGCATGATGATACTTCCAGCCATTTCCTTTCACCCGGAGCCCAAACTTCTATATCATAGCATTTTGCAGCAGCGAAACTAAGATCACCTGTGCACAATTCTACAACTCTGTAGGTAAGCTCCAGCGTTTTTAGTACTGATTCCGCCTGTCTCGTTAGGGATTCTAATTCATCATACGATGATTCAGGTTTGGTAAATTTCACTAGTTCAACCTTATTGAACTGGTGAACCCTGAGTAGACCCCTTGTATCTTTACCATAAGATCCAGATTCTCGACGAAAACACGGCGAATAGGCAACATAATTGATCGGCAAATCACTTTCGTTTAGAATTTCGTTTCGATGGATGTTTGTGACTGGAACTTCAGCTGTTGGTGCTAAATATAAATGATCTGATTCCGTATGGTACATATCATCCTCGAACTTTGGCAGTTGGCCAGTAGTACGCATGGATTCCTCAAGCATCATTACTGGCGGAAATATCTCGGTGTAATTGAATTCCTTTTTATGATGTTCCAACATCGCATTGATAAGTTTCCTTTCCAAGTTTGCTCCTTTATCCATATAGAGAGGGAACCCACTTCCTGAAATCTTTGAGCCCCTTATCATGTCAAACAGTCCCAATGACTCACCCAAAGCGGTATGATCACGAGGCTTAAAATCAAATTCAGGCACATCACCGAATTCTCTAACAATTGTATTACCACTCGCATCATTTCCTATTGGAACAGATCCATGAGGTAAATTAGGCACCTGGTCAAGCATGGCATTTAAAGCCGTTTGTACTTTTCTTGATATAGATTCTTTGGATTTTAACTTATCACCTAAAGCACGCATGGATGCAATCGCTTCATCCGCATTCTCCCCTTGATTTTTAGAAATTCCAATTGCTTCTGAGGCTCGATTGCGCTCGGCCCTCATTTCATTGATCTGATGCTGCAGTTCTCGATTTTTTTCATCTAAATCAATAATCTCTGAGACGGTTACCGCGCTACCTTTTTTCTTTATTCCGTCCATTACTATGTCGGGATGCTCACGAATAATTGATAATGAAATCATAATGTTTAATTAATAGTCTTGATAGAAACTAAATGTTTTATCAAATGTTTTTCAAAAATAAATGACTTAAACTATGATACGATCTTAATTATTAAATGATTTGTAAAGATTTCAAATAATTTATTGGCTTATCAATGAGAAAATTACTTGTTACCGGGGCAGCTGGATTTATTGGTTATCATCTTGCGAAAAGATTACTTGAACAAGGTTATAAGCTAACCGGTATAGATGATTTAAATGGTTATTATTCTCCACAGTTAAAGAAAGACCGGCTTGGACAACTTATAAAAAATCCAAATTTTGAATTTATAAAAATTGATTTTAGTGATCAGAGTAAAACAAGATCTTTCTTTAAGAAACAATCTTTCGACCAGATAATTCACCTTGGAGCCCAGGCTGGTGTACGCTATTCACTTGAAAACCCGCAAGCATATATTGACGCAAATATTACTGGATTTCTCAATATTCTCGAAGGTTGCCGGTGCAATAATATTGGTAAAATGATTTATGCGTCATCTAGTTCCGTCTATGGAGACAATACCAAACTACCTTTTTCTGAAAACGACCAAGTGAAAAAACCGGCAAATTTATATGGTGCATCCAAGATCGCAAACGAGGCCATGGCGCACTCCTACTCAAGTTTGTTCGGCATTCAAATGATAGGTCTTCGCTTCTTTACAGTTTATGGACCCTGGGGTAGGCCAGACATGGCTTTATACTTATTTACAAAATCTATTTTAAATGGAGAACCGATTCAAGTATTCAACCAGGGAGAACATACCCGCAGCTTCACATATATTGAAGATATTATTGAAGCCATGCATCGGTTAATAAAAATAACAGAAAACAGGTCAACAAAATTTGAGAAAAATGAGATTTTTAACATTGGTGGGTCAAATCCGGTAAAACTTATGCACTTCATAAAAATCATTGAGAATAATTTAGGTTTGGAAGCAAATATCGAATATTTACCACTTCAGAGAGGCGACGTTAAAAAAACAAATTCTAATAATAAAAAGTTGGAATCGATCATTAGTTATAGCCCTCAAACTAATATTGAGACCGGAATAAAAAATTTTATAGAATGGTATAAAGTATATCATAATATTCCATGACTCGAATATATCACTATTTTTTCTAACGACCTTTTCCAGATAGAACAACTACAACAGTATTGAGAATAATTTTCATATCTAGGTTAAAACTTACATTTTCGATATAATAAAAATCATACTTCAATTTTTGACGAACATCTTCAACATCTCTATCGGATGGATGCTTGATCTGGGACCACCCGGTAATACCTGGACGCATCCTAAATCTACGGTCATATAAGGGGTACTCTTCCCTCAACCTTTCCACAAAAAAGGGTCTCTCAGGTCTAGGACCAATCAGGCTCATCTCACCTTTCAGTACGTTAATCAACTGGGGGATTTCATCCAGTCTGAATCTCCTGAGGAATCTCCCCATTGAAGTGATTCTTGGGTCTCCATCCGATGCCCAAATAGGGCCGCTTTTATCCTCAGCACCTTGAATCATTGAGCGAAACTTATGTATCATGAAAGGTTCACTGTTAAGCCCTAATCTTTCCTGGTTATAAAACACAGGACCCTTTGAATTTATTTTAATGGCAACGGAGATTATTGTCCATACTGGCAAAAGCATTATACATAATGGTAAGCTTATTATTAGATCGAATACTCTTTTCATTCCAGAACCGGCCCAATATCCTTCTTTAAAATCTATATCAATTAATGGTAGTCCAGTAATTTGTTCCGTCCTAGCCAAACCACTGATTACTTCGTAAAGATCCGGTACTATTTTTACACTGACCGGTGTTCCATTTATGATGGATACTAAATCCATAACTCGATCATGTTCCATATTATCCAAGGCAATAATTATGTCCGATACAGGGTTCCTTTTTATGATGGTTCTAAGGTCATTTTCCCTTCCCAAAATTGGTCGTGGGAGGTTGCTCTCCGTTTCTGGTTCATCTATAGTCTCAACAAAACCGGTCACAGTAAAAAGCATTTGTTCATGCAAAATTAAGTTGTTGGCAGCATACTTTGCACGGTGGCCAGTACCAATTATCAATGCACGATGCTGACCAAAACCTTTTCGCAATAAATATTTTTGCAAAGAACGCACTATCCATCTATTCCCAACTGTAAAAGCAGTAAACATTACCCAGTATCGAATAATCAATGTCGCTGTTATTGGAGCCATATCGATATCAATACCAAGAAAAAATATTCCAGTAATCATAGGAATCAGTGTTATGCGAACCAAATTTTCAGTCTCGCCAAATCTTGAGACCATGGGGTCACCCCTATATAGATTAGAGAACCAGAATATTAGGCCCCACATACAATGGGTAATACCGAATAAAATCCAAAATGGCTGTTGAAAAGAATCTAAAACATCGCCGAAAACCGACTTGATAGCTAAAAAACCAACAGTACAGTCCATGGTGAACAGTACCCATGAGATGGTCCACTTTGGAACACGAATTATTAATTGATTAATCAGCGACATATTTCGAATCAGTTTAAAAAAACGAGTCCGAAAAACGCTAAATCACTAACAGGTGAGAAGCGCTTCCAGATTTGCCAGGAAAACTCAGTTATTCTTTGAATCTATTACTGACAAACTGTTAGCACTTTATTTCGATAGGAATCCTTAAATTGGAGTAAAAACTTACCTTCTCAAGAAGGGAAATGCAATATTTATGAACCTTTGGAAAAATATATTTTTCAACATGCTTACATTAACATGCTTGTTTGGATGGACAGGTTTGCCTTTAGAACCTAATCATCCTGCTCATGTATACCTTAGAAGGCAGGCAGCTTTGGGTAACGTCCCCCTCTCTATACTATCAAAATCTCCGATATCAACTATCCATACTGCAATAAGTTTGTCCAATATAAATACATCCTTGTCAAATCGATTATTACGAGATCTGGGGCTACCAACAAAACAGTCTGGTTTAATCCATCCCTTCCACAAGCATGCCTTAAGTGGTATTAGTAAATCATTTTTTAAATTCGATCCAAATGAACCTGCATCTCATTTTCTTACTGTTGCACAGGACACGCTAATATTCTGGGCAGATTGGATAGAGTATGGATCCTTAAGTGGGAAAAATCCAGAAAAAAAATATTTTAAGGACCAATTATCAGTGCAAGGTATACTCTATGATAAAGTGTATGCATATTCCAGATTCATTATGCATCGTATATCAGGTGAGGATCCTACTTTTGTGAAAGATTATCAGAATGAATGGACAAAATTTTTCCCTGATATCAATATGAGTATCTGGTATACATCTGAAGCATCCTTTTACATTAAAAATCAACTGTTTGATATAGAAATTGCTAGAACTCCATATTCTTGGGGATGGTCAACAACACAATCACCGATCATAGCTTCCGCTGCGGTTCCATTTAGTCGGATTTCTCTATATAAAACTTTAGGTAATTTTCGTCTTCAATCATTGCATGGTTCATTACTATATAGTTCAATAGACAGCATACATCAATCGAATATAAAAAAAGAGAAATATATCGCTGCACATCGTTTGGAATGGGACATGTCATCTAATATGACAGTGTCTTTTACGGAAATGGCCTTATATGGTAACCAACCCCCAGAAATTGGGTATATCAATCCTGTTTCCTTTTACTGGGCACATGAGCATAACCTTGGTGACCTAGACAATATTATTATGGCCACGGACATGGCATGGCGAATTAGACCTGGATTTATCTTTTATCACACATTATTGTGGGATGAACTATCTTGGCTGGACCTGTTCAAAGATTGGTGGGGAAACAAGTTTGTATATCAGATTGGATCATTCTATACACCAAAGAATATGAGGTTGCCAGATATTCGTTTAGAATATACCCAGTGCAGACCTTGGGTCTACACACATTCAGATTTTCCATTTTCCCATGCAGGGCAGCTAATAGGTTTTCCATATGGACCCAGCAGCAAAGTTTTAAGATTGGAAACTTTTTGGTTTCCTACAGACAGAATCGAGTTGGAAGCATCTCTCGCAAGAATAAAAAAGGGTACTGGTTTTGGCTCCGATGTGAGTAATAACTATGATGAACGTGATAGGTCACTCGATCTAAGTACACCATTATTATTAGGACCAATTGAAGAATCCTTCAGGGTTTATGTTAATTCAGCATTTTTGCTTACAGATATGATTAGAATCCAAGCAATGATATTTAATGATATGAATCAAACAGTATTTTATAATTTTGGATTGGAATTCAATTGGTAGAATAAATTATCGAGAGACTTGCCATATGATGTTTTTTTTCCCTCGAACCGAATCGATAATTGCCATAAAAACAGCTATATTAACAATTATAAAATATCTAACGGGTGAGATAAATAACCCTGCCAAATAGAAAACGATTTGACAATATAATGCATATTCAAAAAGTATATCTTTTTGTGCTATAATTATATTTGTAGAAAGGATACCTATTAAAAACAATGGCATTAACCAACGTAAAATTTTATGCAATAACAAATAATAAAATAAATTTCTTTTATTAAAGGGATTAATAAGACTTTTCAAATATTTGAGAGATGAAATAGTTCTTAGAACAATCCTTCTTTTACGATTATACACAGACTTTGGAACTGGTTCTATAGCCTTAGCTTGTTCTTCATAAACAATATCTTTACCATTTCCAAAAATCAACAGGGGCTCTAAAAAATCACTGATACTATCTGTGGGTAATGCTATATAGTCAGATTTACGAATTGCATAAATTCCCCCGTTTGCACCTAACAATTTTCCGATACGGCTTTCTAAACGTTTTAGAATTTTCTCATATTTCCAATAGAGCCCTTCATTGCTTTTTCCATCATATTTAAGCTCTCCACATACACACCCAATCATTGGATCATTGAACCACTTAACTAAATGCTTCACAGCATTAGGCTCATAAATACTGTTTGCATCACTGAATATAATAATTTCACCAGTGGCTGATTTAATCGACTCATTTTGAGCATTTGTTTTCCCCTGATGTTCCAATCTAATAAAATCAATCTCTTTAAATGATTTTGTAATATTATCGGTATCATCTGTGGATCCATCACTAACCACAAGAATTTGAATTAAATCAGAGGGGTAATTGATATTAAGTGAATTTTCAATCTTTCTGCCGATAATTTTTTCTTCGTTAAAGGCAGAGATTAAAATAGTGACTGAAGGCATAAAAACTGAATCTATTTCATATCTCTTTGATTTTAAGAAGCAAAGTAGAAATGGATATCCAATTAAATTGAATATCACTAAAAAGATAAAGGAAAAAAACAAAATAGATATCAACACTCAACCCCAATTTTTAAATATTAAATCGATGCTATTAGTAACCATATATCAAGGTCTTTAAACATTATTGATGTCCGTCTTTTTTTGGCATTATTAATTACAATTGGAGAAATATCAATATTTTGCACTATTTCATAGCTCGGGACAGTGTTAAACAATATTCACCATTTCTACAAACATATTTTAATATTCTCTTAACCTTTACATTTTTTTCAATGGAAGAATGGTAAGCTTGCTTAATGCTTCCAGATAATTTGCAAGTTATATGCATGTTATATATAGCCTATATTATATCGCTTATGGTGAAATTTTCTTACTCTAATATCCTTTTTTGAAAAAACTATTAAATGAAAAAATTTAATTAGCTTTTAAGATTACAAATATTGGTATATACCTTTATCAGTTTTCTACTTTCTATTTTCCAATTATATTTCTCTATAACAGCTTTTCTACCATTTTCACCCATCTTCATGCCGGCTTCAGTATTATTCGATAAATAACTGATTTTATCTTTAATATCAACAATATCACTTGGGTCAACCGTTAATCCACATTGCTCTTTTTCAATAAATTCTTTCCAAACAGGGAAATTAGAGCATATAATCGGAATACCGTATGCCATATATTCGAAAAATTTTGTAGGCTCAGTATTTAAATACTGTTCCGAATACGGAAAAATGCAAAGAGCAGCTATCCAACTTCCATTACATACCAAATCGTGCTTTCTTTTAGAATCAACAAAATACCCTTTTCCATCAATAATTAAGCCTGTATCTAATCCTGCAATTTTCATTAATCTTTCTAAAAGTACTAAAGGTCTAACTTCTCCAATCAAGTGCAATGGAACTTCAGGCATATTCTTTGCAATATCTGCATAAATAAGTGCTCCTCTTCTTTCTGTTACAAAGCCGGTATAGACCAAACCTTTCTTACCTTGATCCATTATAAACTTTTTTTCATTGTTAAACCCAGTTTTTAATAGATTAGCATAATTCAAGATTTTGGTTGCATTGTGATATCTTTCATCTAAATATCTACCAGCAATAACCAAATGAAAAAACTGTGATGTCCATTTTTCAATCATTCCTGCAAGAGTAGGGAGCCATTTTTTTACATTATCACTCCAATAAGATCTTCCCTTGATAACCTCAACGATATTTTCATGAATATCGTATATGACCTGTTTCCCGATAATCCTTAAAAACAATCCAACAAATACCAACTCTGGATCGTGGAAATGATAAATATTACCATTAGCTTTAATTGACTGTTTCAAAATAAGAAAAGAATTAACAAACATCCGTTTTATTTTATTTCCTATTCTTGGCAAGGGAATGATTTGGATTCCATCAACTATCATCTCTTTATCTGCTACAGCAATCAGTATTACATCATATCCTTGATTTGAAAGTGTTTTACATTCCTTGTGGAAAATCCTGTCATCATTCCAATTATGCACAGATGTAAGATGTATTATTCGCAATCCTAATCCTTAAAATAATAGTATTTTTTGATAAAAAGTTTTTGCATGGATTTCTTCGAGATACACTGCTGTTTATTTTATTCCAATGACCGTAATCTATATAGCCAGGTAGAGTTAGATGTTTTCAAATGGTATAAGAATAAAACACTAACCATAAAAATTATACTGATACCACTAACTAAATCAGGAATACCGATCTGGCGTCCAAATAAGCTTCCAATTACTAATAATAACAATCCGACTAGTAAATCACGGAAAAAGATATAGTCCCATAGCTTTATGGTAAAAAACCGTTTTAGTACAATAAAACTTCCGGCTCCTGCCACTAAATACGCTAAATTGAAACTGCCAATGGCACTTATCAGAGAATCTACGCCAATTAACCTACCGGAAAGAAACGATACTATTAATACAAAAACTGCTGCCCCATAAATAAGAGAATTGTAACCTTTTTCCGAAGCAGCATCAATAGGGCTACGTGCTATTCCAGCAATAGTATAAAATGGGAATGCCAGAATTGTGAATCTTAAAATGAATATTCCTAAATCCTCTGCTACTCCCAGCCATAACTGTAATATGACTCGTGCATAAATAAACAACCACAGACAACTCAATAAACTCACAAACAGTCCTATTTGAATCAAGCCACTTATCTCGGAACCAAGTCTTTCTGTTTCACCTTTTGCCATTCTTCGCGCCACCGTGGGAAGGAGTACGATACCAACAGGGTTAATAACAAGCAGTGATAGTCGAAGCAATGATAAACTTGAATTAAAATAGGCTACATTTTCCAGACTACTGATTTTTGCAACTAATATCGGTACTCCGGCTAATAATATGAACTGAGATAATATACTTGGAATCCTTTGAAAACCATAGGTCAACAGCTTTTTATAATCTCTGATTATATCAATTGTTATTTTAATACCTGCATTACGCCAGATATATGCAAACAACATTAAGATGATACTGCTACCACCAATGTATAGTAATACCTCACCAATTCGATCAAAAAATAGAAAACAAAAGATTGGAATTATTGCTGTGCCAACAAGCTGAAAAATGCTTGCCCCAATGATATTCATATATCCACGAAATAGAGCATATGTTAAGAATTGTAGGCAAATCCCACATGCATAAACAAGATATATCCAGAAACTATTTTGATCTATAGAACCCCCCGTGAAAATTGATTTTGATATTATTAAAGTAAGCAGCATCAGTGGCAGGGAAATGGAAATAAATAATAACATTGCAGCATCACCATAGGATCGTTGAAATCCGCGACTTAGATAATTGGGTAGACCCAGGTTAGCGCCAACCAGAACAATAGCAGCACCGGCAACAACAGTGCGCTTTAATAATAAGAACTCACCAAGAATACTTAAACCATAGAGTCTGGCGATGAGGCCGTTTAAAATGAATACACCACCCATTACAATTAAACCATTAATGAATACCACCAAAATATCGCTTTTTATTGTTAATTGTTTTTTTAGCCAGTTTTGTTTAAGCCATTTCATATGATCTTCGCTTGTAACGCTGGGAGCTTTTTATAACATATTCATAAACAAATAGAAAAAAGATTAACAGTATCAATCCTCTAGTAAAAAATATTCTTGTGAATGAAGAACTAATAAACGCAAAAGTAAAATTTGGAACACAAACAGCTGCACAAATAAAATATATGATATTAATCTTGTATTGGCAAACTTCGAGAATCTTCCATTGTAAAAAATAAACTGTCATTCCAAGAACAAATGTAGAAATGATGATTCCTATCCATCCGAAGTCTGCCCAATAACTTCCAAGATAAGTTGCGTTCGCAAAACCAGTTGTGAAAGGCTCTTTCCACCAGATGCTTGCTACATAATTTGAGATTGGGAAGGTACCTTCTATGTAAAGCCAGGAAAATAGTTGACTAGAACGGCCCAAAAGGAATGGGTGTATATCTGGGAAAATATTAAAATAGTGAAAAAGTGCTTCAGCAGGAATCTGGAATATTCTTATTAAATAAGACCATAAGATTATTTCAAATATACCTTGCCTATCTGCAATCAATAGATAGGTTATAAGGATTGGCCCAGCAAGAATTATAGAGATAAAGCTAATAACGAGTTTCAGCGATATATCTTTCTTCCTTATTAAGATGTACGTTGCAATAGATAAGAAAATAGACGCTATAGGAGATTTCTCAAGGGTTATTGAGTTAGTGAATAAACCAAATAGCAAGAATAAAATAAATAATAAAATATATTTCTTTTTTTTATACTGAGTGGCCAAATGTAGAGATCCGACAATACCAAAAGGAACAAAGAATGATCTTAACCAAAAAAATAAATAGCGCTCAATCTTGGTTATCCCCAATAGTTTCAGCGCTTCCTCACGCATCAGAAAATACCTGGCGCTGTTCCCAGGATCTCTAAGCAATTGGAATATAGGTATTTCATCCACCCGCAATAAATATCCTATCAAAATCATGATAGAAAGAGAAAATATCACAACCAGAACTTCAAAAAAATAAGGATCATTTTCATTTTCATATTCAATCTGGGTAAATAATCTATGCATATCTTTATTATCAATAGGACGTAGTAGTCTTGCAAGATACATTCCTGCTGGAAATAAGAAGTAAAATAGAATTACTGATACAAAAAATGATATCTCGCTTGAATCATCCTTAATCGTAAGTATATATATTGATGGAACCGCAATGAATACAGTATATGTTGCTATGATAGAAGAAGGAATAGAACCAACCCTGATACCACTAAAACCGAGAACCAATCTATCTTTATAGGTTAGAAAAATATAGAATAATATTGATAGGATCAACGAGCTTGCTGGAAGAACCAGTTCATCCGTCATCCACACAAGAGATATAAGTAATAATAGTGGTAAAAAGAAAAGTAATAATCGATCGATATTCCAATCTTTTAACATTAAAAGCCTTAAACCAAAAGGTTTGTAAACAACCTCTTAAAGATATTAATTAGCGGTAATCTTTTTCCAGCGATTCAGAAAATGTAAATAATACATTGAGATTACTAATGAAAAAGTAAACCCAATAATCACAATTCTAGCCCTTGCCGGTTTATATTTTAGTTCTGGTATTTTTCCCTTATCAAGAATCTGTACTGTTGGGGTATTTTTTGCTTCCTGTATCTTCGCATCTTCATACTGCTGTGTAAGAAAAGTGAATAAAGTATTTTGTATTTCAACTTCTCTTGTTAAACGCATTAATTGTATGCCTAGCCCCGGTACTTCTGAAAAGCTTGGAAAAAGTTTATCCTGACCAGAAATATTATATCCATAATCCATTTCGTTTAATTTTATTTTCAATTCTTTTATTTCATTATTCAGCCTTACAACATCAGGATGATTAGGATTCAGCGTCTTGGTAAGAACTCCCAATTGAACTTCGCTCGCTAATTGTTGTGCTTTGATAGTGGACGCCGCCTGAATTGCGGCATTGGTTTGTTCCGGTAGTGAAATCATTTTATGATCTTCTTGAAAAATCTTGAAATTCTCCTCTGCATTTTTGAGGTCTACAATATTCTGTCGATAACGTTTTTCAATAAATAGCCGCTGAAATGATGCCTTTTCTATTTTCAATCCCTTGTTCACTGCATCAAGTTGTTCAATAAAATAATTAGCCATAGAGGCACATATTCGTCTTGCATTTAATTCCTCTGCTTCTGGATGAAACCACCCAGTAGAAACATTTACAGATGTTGTTATGGTCCCTTCTTCTTGTAGCTCAATATTCACATTTTCTCTCAATGACTCTAATGCTCTTTCAACATTATCACTTTGATAAAGATCAATTAATCCAAATTCGTGTATTACAGATTCCATTACCGTCCGGCTTTTTAGTATAGCCATAAAATCCATGCTCTCATCTTTCCCACCTTGTATGAAACTGCCAAAAGGCATTTGCTGAGACAATGCACCCAAGATCCCTGATTGATCATCTGATGATGGATGCATTAGTACAGCTGTAGAGCGAAATGTCTTTGGCATAATTAATGAAAAAATGATCGCAGCCAGGGAGACAATAAATACATTACGCAGAATAAGGCGCCTTTCATTCCAAAAGATACTAACTAATAAAGGCATGCTGATCTCATCATTGACATAATTGCTTTCAAAAGATTGCACTGGATTTGCCCTTAACAATAAATCATTAAGAACACCATATTTTTTTAGGTCACCTATACGGTTTCGAAGTGTTTTTTCCTTAAAACCATACTGTTGTGCTATTAATTTCCTTGAACTAGGATTATCAACAATATCAGGGTGTTTTTTAATCAATTCTAGTATGGTCTTTTCGTGCGTGGTCAGCTTCATCACTATTTTGATTGAATGGCCAAATAAGTAAGCACAAGTGATGTAAATGCCGTTACTGTCTGGAGTAAACTGTTTTTCCCAAAAAGAATATTCAAGGTACTCTCTGGAACAAAGATCTGATCACCAGGCAAAATAATGGATTCCAGATCAGTGGCTTGTTTTTTTCCGCTTCGAATTAAAAATGCTTTGTTATAATTGCCGATCTCAGACACTCCACCAGCTAATCCTATATAATCTTGTAAACTATATCCCGGGAAAAAATTTATTGCGCCTGGTTCCATGACAAATCCAGTCACAATAACTGGAATTTTTTTAAACGTATCATATATTTGTTGCTTGTTCTCCTCGATATAGGGGACTGATACAATATCACCTTCTTTTAGGATTGGATTATCATTTAGTGATCCAGTATTGATATAGTTCGCCAGTGAAACAATTATGTTATTTTCACCTGTCCTTTTAATCAAGATCTTCTTTTCATCGGCATATCGATGCAATCCTTCAATAACATCAATTGCCTCATCAAGTCTTGTTAACGCAGAAATTTTTGCGAATCCTGGATTATTAACTGCTCCGATGATTTGTACTTTGAAGGTTCTAATATTAATTAAAGAAATATCGATACGTGCGTTCTGAAATGTATCGCTGATCCGATGTTTTAGTATATCTATGCATTTGATAAGTATTAATCCAGATATATTCTCCGATCCTACACCTGGTATCAGTAAATCGCCAGTTGGACCAACAGTAATATTAAAATACATATTTTCCATAGCATCGATATTGACGCCAAAAATATCTCCAGGCCCTACAATATATTCATTAGGATCTATAACTTGTTCTAAAACGGGGGGAATTATTTCCAGTTTTTTAGGCTCTAATTCGATAACAGTCTTTTCTTTGGCACGGTTCTCAAACCGACCGAACTGATTTTCTATTTGTGCCCGGGCTATGCCCAACATTATAGATATGGCAATTATTATCTGCCAGATCTCTTTCATGGTAGTCCTAAATTATTTATCTAATAATCTACGTAAATAATTTCCATAATCATTGGGTAGATTTTTTCTTAATTGTTCAATCTCATTAATACCAATGAACCCATTATTATAAGCTATTTCTTCTAAACAAGCAATTTTCAATCCCTGCCTATCTTCAATTGTTTTAATAAAATTTGATGCATTATTCATAGCCCTTATGGTGCCCGTATCTAACCAAGCAAATCCCCTTCCCATTATTTCCACTTTCAATCTATTCTTTTGCAAAAAATACTGGTTTATAGAAGTGATTTCAAGCTCACCTCGTGCGGATGGTTTCAATTTTTTTGCTACATCTACAACATCATGTGTATAGAAATATAAACCAACCACTGCGTAATTCGACACAGGTGAATCTGGTTTTTCCACAATACTTGTAACTTTTCCATCATTACCAAACTCAACCACTCCGTACCGTTTTGGGTTCTTAACAGCATAACCAAAAACCACTGAATCCCTTTTGGAATTAACTGTCTGAATACTATTTCTCAGTAATTCTAACAGCCCGTGACCATAAAAGATATTATCACCCAATATCAGTGCAACATTTTCACCATCAATAAATTCTTCTCCCAGAATGAAAGCCTGGGCCAAACCATCAGGTGACGGCTGTATTTTATAGGAAATATTTAAACCGAGATGGTTGCCATTACTAAAAAGTTGCTCATATCTTGGTGTATCCTCCGGTGTGGAAATTATCAGAATATCTCTTATTCCAGCTAACATTAATGTAGATAGCGGATAATAGATCATAGGTTTATCGTATATAGGTAATAATTGTTTTGAAACAGCTCGTGTAACCGGATATAAGCGGGTACCGGTTCCGCCAGCTAATATAATTCCTTTCATTTGCTAATAACCCCGAGTCGTTCCTGCTTGTAAGTATTGTTGCTAATATCTTCCCACCATTGTCGATTATCAAGATACCAATTAATGGTCTTGCGCAACCCTGTCCCAAAGGTTTCCTTTGGCCTCCATAAAAGATCCTTTTTAATCTTGCTGGAATCGATAGCGTAACGCAAATCATGTCCAGGTCGATCTTTTACAAATAAAATTAAATCATTGTAAGATGTCCCATTACTTCGTGGTAAAATCTCATCCAGAATACTACAAATCATCTTTACAACTTGGATATTTTTTACTTCATTATTTCCACCGATATTATAGGTTTGTCCCACCTTTCCTTTACTTAAGACAGTAGTAATAGCATCGCAGTGATCCTTAACAAATAACCAATCACGCACATTCATACCTTCACCGTATACTGGTAAGGGTTTCTCATACAAACAATTTATAATCATTAGCGGGATCAATTTTTCTGGAAATTGATATGGCCCATAATTGTTGGAACAATTTGTGATTAATGTTGGTAATCCATATGTTCGGTGCCAAGCCCTAGCTAAGTGGTCTGACCCCGCTTTCGATGCAGAATAAGGTGAACTCGGATCATAAGCTGTTTGCTCAGTAAACTTTCCATTCTGACCTAATGAACCATAAACTTCATCAGTTGATACATGAATAAATCGAAAATCATCATTTTCCCCATTATATAAAAATCGTCTAGTCTCTTCAAGCAAGACCATCGTACCAACTAAGTTGGTTTCAATAAACTTCTCAGGACCATCAATGGAACGATCTACATGACTTTCTGCAGCAAAATTTATTAATACAGCAGGCTGTTCACTCTCAAAAATATTCCTTAATAATTTCTTATCACAAATATCACCTTTGACAAAACGGTACCGTGTTTTATCAATTCCATTCAAATTATTAGTGTTTCCAGCGTAGGTCAATTTATCTAAGTTAACTACACTATACTTATTCGACTGTTCAAGTACATAACGAATAAAATTGGACCCAATGAACCCACAACCGCCCGTAACTAATATTATTTTGTTTTCTTTGCTCATTTGTAATTAGGTAAATATTTTTGATCTTTCAGAAAAGGCAGTGTATAATCCTTTGCAGATAAGATTGGTGTTGCAATACCCCAAGGAATATTAAGGTCTGGATCACTCCAGTTTATTCCAAATTGATCATCAGGAACATATATATCGGTACACAGATATTCCACTACAGCCAAATCCGATTCTACAATATATCCATGAGCAAACCCTTCAGGTATATAGAGCATTTTATTATTTTTATCGGTCAATTGAGATATTTCATACTGGCCGTATGTTGGTGAATGTTTCCGGATATCCACTGCAACATCTCTTATTCTACCAAATATAGCATGCACCAATTTACCTTGTGGATTTTCCAACTGATAATGTAGTCCTCTTAAAACATTTTTTAGGGATTTAACTTGATTAATCTGGCGAAAAATAGAGGGTAATCCTTCATTATGAAATATTGTATCACGAAAAGATTCGAAAAAGTATCCGCGCTCATCATTAAAAACATCGGGGTAAATCTCAACAATACCAGGTATGGCGGTCTTTTCAACTTTCACCTGGTATTATTCTCCCTACATTGTCAAAAGAAAATCCAAGAGAAACCAACTCATTCATATTTAATACATTTCGAGTATCAAGCAAAACAGGATCAAGTAACTGTTTTTTCAATAAACTTAAATCCATACTACGAAATTCATTCCATTCAGTCATTATCACAGCACAATCTGCTTGATGAACAGCTTTATCCCATGATGTATAGTATTTAATATCCGGGAAAATTGTTTGCATTGATTTATTCGCAACTGGATCATAAGCCTGTACTATACCATTCCCCTGCAAAATTGCTTGAATCATTTCTATAGCAGGCGATTCGCGAATATCATCGGTATTTGGTTTGAATGACAGGCCTAATACAGCTACAGTTTTATCTAATAGAGATCCATTCATCAGTTTCAAGAGTTTTGAAACCATCCTCTCTTTTTGCGCTACATTAGCAGATATTGCTGCTTTTATAGTAAGAAATTCCTGGCCATTAGCTTCTGCTATCATTGTAAGTGCCGGGGCATCCTTGGGAAAACAGGAGCCACCATATCCAGGACCTGGATGGAGAAATTTTGAACTTATTCGCCCATCCTGACCCATAGCCTTGGACACCTGATGGACGTCTGCTCCAACTACTTCACAAAGGTTCGCTATTTCATTAATATAACTGATTTTTAAAGCGAGAAAAGCATTACTGGCATATTTAATCATTTCTGCAGTGGCCACATTAGTAAGTAAAACTGGTGTATCATTGATATACAATGGCCTGTAAACTTCTTTCATGATAGAAAAGGCCCTATCACTATCGGCACCAATGATTAATCTATCTGGCCAAAGAAAATCCTTTACAGCAGATCCTTCACGTAAAAACTCAGGATTAGAAACATAATCAAATTCACCATCTTTCGGCATATTACTTTTGATTAAATCACAAATTTGGTTTCCCGTACCTATAGGAACAGTACTTTTAGTACATATCACCTTGTAATCATTCAGATTGTTTCCAATAAATTTTGCAACATTTTCAACAGCCGAAATATCCGCTCTCCCATTTTCACCTTGGGGTGTACCGACCGCAATTAAAATAACATCCGAAGCTCTTATAGCCTTTCCTATATTAGTTGAAAAAGATAGTCTACCGGAAACCCGGTTTCGTTTGACAAGTTCTTTCAACCCTGGCTCAAAAATCGGTATTTCTCCATCCTGGAGAGCACTGATTTTTTCGTGATCTATATCTACACATATGACATTATGTCCAAAATCAGAGATTCCCGCCCCATTAACTAACCCTACATAGCCAGTTCCTATTACTGTAATTTTTTTCACTTTATTTTTTTTTCTTTAGAATTAATGAACCTTAATTGTAAAAAGAAGTTCCAAATATCTCACATCAATCCAACTCTTCTTCTGAGAATCCACTCTGATGTTAATAAAATGAGAATAGATACCATTATCCAAATATTTTCATGCAAAACGGCTCGTTGTACATATGATTCGGATTTTGTTTTTGGATTAATTAGATCCACCAAAGAATCACGATTCTCCCAGTATCTAAACTCACCATCTGTTTTCTGGCTTATTATTTTTAATGGAGAGTCATTTAAAAAAACATGATTTAACTCTATTTGGCTTTCTTCAACATCAAATGATCCCCTGCCAATTACATAGGACTCTTTACTTTGATTAATTTCAACCGTGTATTCAATCTGGCCTGATTGGGATACCCAAAAACGGCTTTTATATTCCTTGCTCTCTAAATCGAACGATAATGGTTTTACACTAATCTTATTTCCGTCAGAAAATAAATTCACTATTCCATCGTTCATAACTTTCGTTGTAGATAATGTGGGTTTTCCCGTCAATAATATAGCTTCACCTTGTTGATAAGAATTTTTATCGGTCCGGAAAAAGAATTCTTTGTTTCCGCCCGTTTTCATTAACCAACCAAACATTATATTCCACATGTCTCCCAGTAATTTGGATTGGTTTGATCCTTGTAGTTTATAATGTAGTGAAAACATATCTGGGGAGCTCCAAAAAATATATCTCATTGATTTTTTCTCACCAGCAACAAGTAAAGGAACGTTCACTCCTGAAACATTATATTCGGCTAATATAAATTGTTCTGAAGTTGTAGCCTCTATGCCAGACAATAAAGGAGGAAGATTAATATTTTCTTCCAAAGCCCATTCAATTCCCTGAAAAGCAAAAAGATTTACCCATTCTTTTGTAAAATTCCATTCTGTTTGAATACCAGGCATTAATATTGGTTTTTTTAACTCCAAATTCATCAGGTTTAAATAGCTGGCAATGGTAGCTGGTAATGATTCCGGTCCAGAAATAATTGTGAAACCTGATTGATGTGAAATGAGTTTCTTAGCAAAAATTCTATTGAAAGACTTCCAATCGTGTTCATTTTGAGTTACAGGATGGTTATCAAAAATAATCAATTGATATTTTTTTTCCCAAAAAGATTTTATATCCGGTGAAAAACCATCTTTTCCATAAACAAAATGATCAAGTTCATATTTCTGATTTTCACCAATATAATGCTTTAATATTGATGTATTATAATTTGGCGCACCTGTAAGCATGGCAATGCGGTATTTATCTTTTAAAATGTGTATTCTTACAACCTGTCGATTATTTTGAATATTTATTTCATCGGCCAGGGCACTGACCTGTACGCGATACGATGTTTCGCCTACTGTTGCAGGTTCCACTCGGAAACGTACCTGATCCCTACCACCATGACCACTTACATTAATCACTTTAGAACCAATTAATCTGTCACCATGAAAAAGAGTTACATTAATACGTTCACTTATATTACCTAAACTTGAAATCAATACATCAAGGTCTATTTTTTCTCCCTTTACTACAACAGGAGGTGCATCAATGGATTGCACGGCTAAATCTATCATTGGGATAGTATCACCAACCCCAATAATATGAATGGGGAAAGTTGGTTTTAGATCGAAGGAAGAAGGTAAGGACCCTTGATTAATTTGACCATCTGTAAATATAACAGCTCCTGCTATTCTTTTTCGTTTATTATCATCCATTTTTCTAAATACATGTCCTAAATTTGTCGACCCAGAATTCAATCCAAGATCACTTACCTTCTCTACAGTATCCAGCTGCGAACCAAAAGAATAAACATCCATTTGAACATCAGATTGTTTTAATTGATCTAAAAAAGATATTATACCTGATAAATATGCAGATGATGAAGGCTGTTTGTAGTATCTCATACTGAGTGATTTATCAATAAATATTTGCCAAACCAATGATTTGGATTCTTTTCTTTTAATATCAATTTTTGGATTTAAAAATAATAGCAATACCAGAATTAGCGCAGTCCCTCGAAGAAATATTATTATTTTAAATCCGGAATAACTAAAAAACCGAATAAATGATAAAATGAATACAATCACAGAAAATAATAGCACAAACCAAAACAGAAGGTCTGGGGAAGTAAATGATATCATCAAAATCAGGTCAGTTTTAAATTAGGAGAAACATTAAATATCAGGTTTGACTTATAACCCGATTTTAATTTTATTTCACCCAAAAAACTGACCATTGCAGCATTATCAGTGCAATATTCTAAATCAGGATATAATATTTGTGCATTTCTTATTCTTTTATTTAATTCCGCACGTAAACAAGAGTTTGCTGCAACACCACCAGCAATAACACAATTTGTTATCCCAGTTTTCATTATTGCTCGGGCCAACTTTTCCGATAAACAATCTACAATGGCTTGTTGGTAGCTCGCAGCGACATCAGCTAATCTGCATTCCTTTGATTCCTGAAAGTTATCCATGAAATATAATAACGATGTCTTGAGGCCACTAAAGCTGAATTCCAGATTATCAGACCCCATTAAACTACGAGGAAAAATTATTTTTGTCGGATCCCCATTTTTTGAAATTTTTTCTATTTGAGGGCCACCAGGATAACCTAAACCCAATATTCGAGACCCTTTATCAAATGCTTCTCCGGCAGCATCATCTCTCGTTTCTCCAAGTAAAACATAAATCCCCATATTTTTTACCAACCATAATTGTGTGTGACCGCCCGATATTAAAAGACATATAAATGGATAATTTAAATTTGAATCGGCAAGAAAGTTCGCGAAAATATGTGCTTCAAGATGATTGATAGGAATAAGAGAAATATTAAGCCCTATAGATAAACCCTTTGCAAAACTAGCGCCGGTCAAAAGTGCTCCCGCAAGACCTGGTCCTTGGGTAACAGCTATTGCATCTAAATCACCAAGCGAAAGGTTTGCCTCTGATATGGCATCATTTACAATAGAATTAAGCATTAGTTCATGTTCTCGGGACGCAATTTCTGGTACAACACCACCAAAGGAAGAATGGACGACCTGTGAACTAATTATATTGGATAGTATCCTTCCATCATGACAAATCGATGCTGCAGTTTCATCACAAGATGTTTCAATTCCAAGTACGGTCATCCAGCTTCTCGGGCAACACCAAGCTCGATGGTACGTGGTGAAAGGTCTCGCCAATCTAATACAGTAGATGGGATTTCTACATTAGGCTCATAAAATTGTTTTTGAAGAATCCAATTATTGAAGTCTACTGTAACATTAATTTCATCTGAATTTAAATTAGCAATTTGTTTCATACCTCCAACTACAGTTAAAGATACCGTTTGGGGAGATGGAAATACACGGAATTTGTTTCGCTTGTTAATTACTAATACAGGAATATCTACAATGATTCTTTCACTTATTTGCTGTATATCGATACTAAATTCAATCTCATTTTGTGAGAATTCTATTAATCGACCGATAGACTGAATATCAATCCGTCCACTTAATGGTTCTCTCGCTTGTAGAAATGTGTCAGGATATGTTATTACTTGCGTAACTGATACAAGATCTTCTTTTGGACCTGTTATTTCTATTTCCTGAGGATATAGATTAATTGATCCTATATTGATATAGCCATCATCCAATTCAACTTTTATCATTGGCTTCACTGGAACAGTCTTTACAAGAATTTCGTCCAAACTTATCTTGATACGACTAGGATATATAACTTCAATAAATTTTAACTTATAAGCTGAAGGGAGAACCACCTTTTGGGGATATTGATCAAAATATTCATTTAAAACAAACTCGTATTCTTGAGAGATACCTTCTAAATCCAAAACAAGTTTAAATCCCGCAAACCTGCGAACCAAATATGCTTTAAACAAATCCCGACCTGTACCTTGAAGAAGGACAGACGCAAATTCTGGTACCTCTTTACGGTGTGCTTTTTGAGCATTTAAATTTCTTGCTTCGATTGGCAATTGCATTACAGTTGAATACGTATTACCACTAACAACAAATATCCATAGTAAAAAAGCTAGACCGAAAGCTCCTATGGGTAATACAAATTTCTGTGCAAGCAAACGATTCATGGGACTCCTATTATCCATCCCACCGAATTTAAACTATTTTTTAGATTCTGAATCGGGTTCGGTTCCAGGTGGGTTTTCTTCTTTTTCAGCTTCCTTAGCAGCTGCAAAAAGTTCTTGAGGTAAATTTAATTTTTCATTCGTACTCGTATCCTGGTTCTTTAGGTACTCCTTTACCTCGTCTGTAGCGGATTTTGTCCGGCCTATTCCTGCTAATTCTTCTTTATATAAGACAACCTTTTTATCATCGGGAGCAACCTTCATTACTATTCCAGAAAGGTTCGCGCCAACTTCATATTGGTTTGCCAGTGCACGTCTATCTTTCTTTGACATTTTTCCAAAAGGTATGATTCCTTCAACATCCATATCCAATTGAATAATAATACCTTTATCCAGTACACGTATTATTTCACCGCTAACTTCTTTCCCTGCTTCGTAATAATCGGTAATCGCTGGCCAAGGATCGTCCTGAACTTGTTTATAACCAAGTGATATTCTACGATTTTCCCTCGAGACTTCTATCACACGAGTTTCTATTTTCTGCTCTTTTTCCAGAATTTCTCTCGAATGGTGGATAACTTTGGTCCAAGATAAATCAGATATATGTATAAGACCATCTATACCTTCTTTAAGCTCTATAAACGCACCAAAACGTGTTAGGTTTCTAACTTTTCCTTTATGTATCGTACCAACCATAAATTTTTCTTCTATTTCATCCCAAGGGTCAGGTGAAAGCTGTTTAACTCCCAGACTAATTTTTCGCTCATCAGTATGAATTGATAAAACTTGAGCATCAACTTCATCGCCCAAAGAATATTCTTCTGATGGATTTTTGATATGTCGCGTCCAAGATATTTCTGATACATGAATCAAACCTTCAACACCTGGCTCTATTTCTATAAATGCACCGTAATTGGTTAAACTAACAATTTTTCCAGTTACAAGATTTCCAACTGGATATTTTATTTCCACTTCATCCCATGGATGTGGTGTTAATTGTTTTAAGCCTAATGATATTCTCTTACGTTCTTCATCATATTCAATTACTTTAACCGTAATATCATCATTAAGACTCACTATTTCTGATGGATGATTAATCCGCCCCCAGGATAAATCTGTGATATGGAGCAATCCATCAATTCCACCCAAATCAACAAAAACACCAAAATCAGTAATATTCTTTACACGACCTTCTAGAATTGAGCCAATTTCTAATTCTTTAAATAATGTTTCCCGCTGCACCTGCAAACTATCCTCAAGAATCACCTTATGAGATACAACAATATTTTTTCGAGCTTCATTAAATTTTACAATTTTAAGCTCTATCATTTTATTTAAGTAAATATCAAAATCTTGTATTGGTCTCACATCTATTTGGGAACCTGGCAAAAAAGCTTGAACTACCTCTAGGTCAACAACCATTCCACCCTTAATCCGGCGAATAATTTTTCCACTGATTGTTGTTTGATTCTCAAATGCTTCACGTAAATCACGCCAACGTTTCAAAAAATCTGCTTTTTCTTTAGAAAGGATTGTATTCCCGCCTGCATCCTCAAGAAATTCTAAATACACTTCGACTTGATCTCCAATCATAGGCAATTCATCTTCAGAAAATTCATTTCTATCAACAATTCCTTCTGATTTAAAACCAATATCAATCAAGACATCCCGTTCGTTTAATCCCACCACACGTCCTTTTATTAGCTGATGCTCAGAAATATCAACTAGGGTAGCTAAGTAAGCCTGGTCTATTTCATCAGAAATTTTTTCATTTTCAGTACTTGCTTCTATTTCTTGGTTGGTTACCACCCGGACATCATCGAACAAGTTCGGATTTAAATAATCTTTCACTTCAATAACATTTGATAGAGTATCGTCTTTTCTTTCAACAATAACCTCTTCCTTTTCTAAGATACCTTCACCTACTGGTTCAGTAATTTTACTTTTATTCACTGATTAGATTTTCCTTTACTGTTTGATTATACTAACGATTTTATCAATCTGTTCACCAATAGATAATAATCCTGTATCTATCTCTATTGCATCTTTTGCTTTTAATAGGGGTGAATTATCGCGATTGGTATCCAATTCATCTCGTAGCCTAATATCTGTTTTAATTTCGTCGATAGTTTTTTTTTCACCTATCTTATTTAAATCTTTTTGGCGTCGGAGAGCACGTATTTTTAAACCCGCAACCAAAAAAAATTTAAAATCCGCATTAGGGAAAACCACTGTCCCGATATCTCGACCTTCAAGAACGCAATCTATATTATCAGCAATTTCCCTCTGAACCTGGACCATAGAATCACGCACCACATTAATGGCACTAACCTCGCTAACTTTTTCAGTTACAGTACTGGACCGTATCTGATTAGTAACGCTCTTATCATTTAGAAATATGTTATTGCCAGAATTAGAATCTCCAAAATAAATATTTACCGTATCTAGGAATTCTGTAATAGCACTTAGGTCTTTGAATGATACCCCATGTTCCATCAATCCCAGGGTGATTGCCCGGTACATAGCTCCAGTATCCAGATAGGTGATACCCATTCGGGTAGCAACGCCTCGAGAAGTTGTACTTTTTCCTGAAGCAGCCGGTCCATCAATAGCGATAATCATGGTAATTAACTCTCAATAAGCCGGCGAACTTACCCGAATTAATGGAGATTGGCAAAAACGAATAGAAATTCGCCTAAGGATTGAAATACCAAACATGAAAAATGAATCTTATTGTTTCAATTCTATTATTTCATGTGGGAGTAATTCCCTATACTCACCTTCCTTTAATCTGCCTAGTTCAAGGGTTGAAAATCGAAAACGATGCAATGAAAACAGTGTAATCTTCAACCGTTGAAATATACGGCGTATTTCACGCTTTTTACCTTGCCGAAGACGTAACACTGTAAAAGTTCTTCCCTTCTTTTTTTTTTGACTTAAAACCTGTGCTTTCCCATATTGCCCCAAACCGATACTAAGCCCTATTTCTATTTTTTTTACCTCTTGAGATGATAATCGTCTTTCAATAATAACTTGATAATCACGTTCAATATGGTTCTTAGGATGGGTCAGATAATGATGTAAATCACCATCATTGGTTAGTAATAGAAGACCAGTTGAATCTTTGTCCAGCCTACCAATTGGTACTAGTCGATATTTCGATGAGATATAGTTCATAACCGTCTCCCGACCATGGTTATCCCGCGAGCTTGTAATAACACCTTTCGGTTTATTGAGCATTAGCACAACGGATTCTAGATTTGGACAAATCACTTTCCCATCATATCTAACCTCATCATCCTTTACTACATTATAAGCAGGGTCCAATACCATATTACCATTTACCGTCGTAGTAGCCATACGAATAAGGTTATCGGCTTTTCGCCGGGATGCAATCCCGGCTTTAGCAAGGTATTTGTTCAACCGCATGAAATACTATGTAGATGTATCTACGAAGGGAGAATCAGTTTCCGATTCTTGGAAGACTGTAATTTGTTCTCCTAAGGTTGAATCTGCATCAAGAAGCTCTGTGACTTCCTTAAGTTTTGGCATATCCGATAAACGGTTTAGTCCAAAGTGTTCCAAAAATTTATTTGTCGTCTTATATAATAGTGGACGTCCGGGTCCGGTATCTCTTCCTTTAATCTTGATAATATTACGGTTTAACAATGTTTTTAATACTCCAGACGAATCAACACCTCGTATCGCCTCAATCTCATAACGATTGATTGGCTGTTTATAAGCAATAATGGCCAAGGTATCCAATGCCGCTGAGGAAAACTTTAACCTACCTTTTTTGTTTAGTAAACGGCGAATCCATACCTCATACTCGCTACGTGTAACTAACTGAAACCCGCCTGCAAGAGATCTTATTTCACAAGCCATATAATGCTTCTTGTAAAAATTATTTAATTGCTCTACTGCATTTTTCAAACTGGGTGCGTCATTATCAAAGACAGTGTTAATTCGTGCCTGAGTTAGTGGATCAGGATCGGCAATTAATAGTGCTTCAACAATACGAATTTGTTCCTCTTTGTTCATCAGGCTTCCACTCCCATATGAAATAGTTCTAAATCTCCGAATAGTTCACATTGGCTAAAAGTGCATATACCCTCTCTCACAAGGTCTAATATCGCCAGGAAAGTAACAACAATTTCTATTCGAGAATGTAGTTTGGATAATAAAGTAGAAAATTTTACTCGACCATCACCATCGAAATACCGGAAAATAAATTTTTTTTGTTCTTCAAGTTTTACAGGTTCACTTTGAAGTTCAAATTGGCTAACAATAGGATGATTTTCCATCGCGTTTTTAAAAATACGTGCAATATCGAACAGGGATGTATCCTGAAGCAAATTTTCGATAACCTCCCCTTCATCTGATTTAATAATCTGTTTCGATTGTCTAGGAAAAATATGACTTCTATTGTCCGCAAGCGCACCCAACATTGCTGCTGCATCCTTAAAACGCTTGTATTCTATAAGCTGTTGCATTAATTCCGTTCTTGGATCTATAATTATACCTCCTTCATCCAGTTCAGGACGCGGTAATAGCATTTTTGCCTTAATACGCATGAGACTGGATGCCATGACAATGAATTCTCCAGCAACATACATCTTTAATTGTGTCCAAGCTTCAATTGTATCGATAAATTCTTTTGTAATTGTTGAAATAGGTATATCATAAATATCTATCTCATCCCGTCGAATGAAATAAAGTAATAGATCCATTGGACCTTCAAAATTATCTAATCTTACTTTATACATTTACGTAATTCAATCCCATAGCTTCTCTAACATGAAAAAGATAACGATCCGCAATTTTCGTGGCTTTTTTTGCTCCTATTTCAAGAATCTGATGTACATCATCTGGATGATCTAGAAGATAATTTCGTTTTTCCCTATAAGGGTCAAAATGCGCTTTTATTCTTTCAATCAATTCTTTTTTTACATCACCATAACGTAGACCTGGAGAATCATAACGTTCTATAAGTTCTTGTTTTTCATTTTTGTTTAAAAAAAGACTGTATAAATTGAACAGTGGAGTATTTTTATCTTTAGGTTCATTAACAGGTGCTGAGTCAGTCACTATCGACATGATACATTTTTCTAAATCCCTTTCATCAATAAAAATTGGAATAGTATTACCGTACGACTTGCTCATCTTTTGACCATCTATTCCAGGAACTAACATAGAGTCTTCTTCAATATCTGGTTTTGGGATAACAAATACATTGCCGTAAGTATGATTAAACTTTAAAGCAATATCTCGTGTTATTTCTAAATGCTGTTTCTGGTCTTTTCCTACAGGAACAATATCGCTCCCAAAAAGTAAGATGTCCGCTGCCATCAGCACTGGGTAAGAAAATAAACCCATACTTGGTATAATCCCCTTAGCAATTTTATCTTTATACGATGTTGATCTTTCCATTAGTCCCAGACTAGTAACATTGGAAAGTAGCCATGTTAATTCAGCAACTTGTGGTAAATCTCCCTGGATCCAAAAAGTAGATTTCTCTGGATCAATTCCTAAAGCCAAAAAATCGACTGCAGAATAAAAAGTATTTTTTTTTAGTAATTCTTTTTCCTGAGTAGTCGTCAATGCATGATAATTAACAATAAAACAAAAAAGGTCGTTTTCTTTTTGATAGTGAATCATCCGTGACATCATACCAAAATAATTTCCCAAATGTAGATGGCCTGATGGCTGAATTCCGCTTAAAACACGTAAATGCTTCTTTTTTATTATATTATTTGATGATGTCAATGGTCTTAAAATAATTTGTATGTGGATTATTCAACATATTATATGT
>CEVQ01010792.1_pt1 | contig 28398 bp, 21 predicted proteins | sample 356551 | NCBI WGS metagenome assembly CEVQ01 (sample SAMEA2623756, study PRJEB7988) | marine metagenome | biome: marine biome (ENVO:00000447); feature: mesopelagic zone (ENVO:00000213); material: "saline water (ENVO:00002010), including plankton (ENVO:xxxxxxxx)" | depth 250 m | reverse complement strand
AGATAACATTCTGGTTATCGGGTAATTCAAAAAATTGTAAGATACTATTAGACACTTCTCCCAAGAATCCTATTTTTTGATTTTTTATCATTAATGAGACAGATCTACCAGGGTTTGTAATAGGGGTTTTGTCTTTTTTAAAAATTATAGGCAATTTTAATTCACTAAACATAGACTCAATTAATCCTTTGCCATCAAAAAAATCAAATTGATTTGAATTGGCTAGCCAAGTTTCATTTAATCGGGTTCCAGATAAGACTCCTGTTAATAAAACCTTTTCTACAGGCAATTTTGTAGGAGTTGTATTAGAAATATATGTACGCCCTATTTCAAATAGGCGTATAGCATCAGTGTGGAAAAACCTTCTATTTTCAGATAGTATTTTAAGAATTGAAGAACGTAGATCTGTCCGTAGGTACTGTAAATTGTCATTCATAGGATTTGATACTTTTAATGGGCTGTGTTGTTTAAGGGACCCTGTTGCTTCCAAGTCTGATATAGATACTAGAGGATAAGAAAGAATTTCATTCATTCCAATGCCAACAAGTACATCTTTTAATTTATTTACCAATAGTAATTTTTTGTCTTTAGAGTGATGTGGTATTGCAGAAGCCAATGGTGTTGTTGGAATTGAGTCGTATCCAATAATTCGAGCAAGTTCTTCAATTACATCTTCTTGAATTTTAATATCTGAACGCCAATATGGGACTGTAAATGTTAGATTAGTTGCACCTTTAAGTTCTTTTTCAGAGTAATTATTAGAAAAGCCTAATGATAACAATGTTTTTTGAATAGATGATTTTGATATAGTTGTACCTAATACTTGTTTAATACGTTTAGTAGAAACAGAGATTGTTTGTTTATTTATCTTTTTTGGAATTACATCAATAACTCCTTTGTGAATTTCTGCGCCAGTTAATTCAAATATTAGTTGAGTAGCTCGATGTAATGCCTTTTCTACAAGTTCTGGTCGCAGGTTTCTTTCGAATCTATAGGACGCTTCTGTGTTCTGATTTAATTTACTCCTAGTTTGTCTAATATTTGTGTAATTGAAATTAGCTGCTTCTAGAAGTATGGATGTTGTTTTACTATTAACAGCAGTTCGAGTGCCTCCTATAATCCCAGCTAATGCAATTGGCCCCTTTGTGTCAGATATGGTTAACATTGAATTGTCTAAAGCTAGAGTTTCTTCATCAAGAGTATGTATCTGCTCTCCTTTAGTGCTTTTACGAATTAAAACGGTTTGATTTTCAATTAAATCAAAATCAAATGCATGCAAAGGCTGGCCGTATTCTAGCATTACGAAATTCGTTATATCTACAATGTTATTAATTGAACGATGTCCAACTTTATTTAGGTATTGTTTTAACCATGGAGGTGATTCTTTGATTTTAACTCCTTTGATTAATTTTGCAGCATATCTTGAACATAAATCAGGATCTTTTATTTCAATAGAAACTAAATCATTGATTGATGTAGTAATTTCTGTGTATTTTAAATCAGGCTCTTTTATTTTTTGATTGCATAGCGCGGCAACTTCCCTAGCAATTCCAAGTATAGATAGACAATCTGGACGATTCGGGGTAATGCTAGCATTAAATATGGTGTCAGAAAGATATTCTTTTGCAGATTGTCCTATTTTAGCGTCTGCCCCGAGTACTAAAATTCCGTCATGATCTGTTCCAATACCAAGTTCTATTTCTGAGCAAATCATTCCAGAGGAAGGCACTCCTCGAATAGTAGTTTCTTTAAGTGGTTGATATTTATTATTTTTAGGGTTAAATAGTTTTGTGCCAGGAAGGGCTACTACTACTAATTGATCTTTTTTTAAATTAGGTGCACCACAAATTATAGATAATTCTTTATTCTCATCAATTTTGGTGTCAGCAATAGATAAGCGATCAGCATTTGGGTGTTTTTTGATATTTATTACTTTTCCAATTATTAAATTCGAATCAAGATTATCTCCAATAGATTTAATTTCATCTATTTCAACGCCAGCCATAGTTAGAAGATGTGCAATTTCTGAAGGCGAAGAGTTAGTTTCTACATATTTTTTTAACCAAGAAAATGGTACTAGCATTGAAATTCTTTCTTTAAAAGATAGTTTGTATTATTTGAGTATTTTTTAGAACATGTCTTCATATTAAAACTGGGTTAAGAAATTAAGATTATTTGAGTAAAATAATCGGATGTCATCTATACCATATTTAAGCATGGCAATTCTTTCAACACCCATCCCAAATGCAAACCCAGTATAAATTTCTGGGTCATACCCTACTGCACGAAGAACATTAGGGTGAACCATGCCAGCACCGAGAATTTCAATCCAATCTTCATTTCTTCCTTTGATGGGTCTATGTCCAGAAGAGTTTTTGAAATTAGAAATTGACATGTCAACGCCAGGCTCAACAAAAGGAAAAAAATCACATCGGAATCGAATTTGACGACCTTCCCCGAAAATTTTTTGTGCAAATTCATAAAGAGTTCCTTTCAAATCGGCAAAAGTAATACCTTTATCAATAGCCAGTCCTTCTATTTGGTAAAAATGCCATTCGTGAGTAGCATCAGTTGCTTCGTAGCGATAACATTTCCCAGGGACTATAATTCGGATTGGTGGTTTAGTATTTTCCATAATTCGTACTTGCATTGGTGAAGTATGAGTTCTAAGTAACATAGATTCATATTTTTGGGTATCAGTTCCTTCGATCCATATAGAATTCCACATGTCTCTAGCTGGATGGTTTTGTGGAATATTTAACATACCAAAATTATAATGATCGAATTCTACTTCAGGCCCTTCGGTTGACTGAAATCCTAGGGATTGGAAAGTATCGGATATCTCTTTAATCATTTGAGTTGTTATGTGGAGAGAACCCTTAGGGAACGGCCACCCTGGAAGAGTAATGTCTATTTGGTTAGTATTTGTTTCCGAGGATGCAGTTAAGTTTTTTGTAGAATTTTTTCTTTCTACAAAAATAGTATTGAGGCTGTTTTTAATTTGGTTGACTTTAGCACCGAAAGTACGACGTTCTGATGGGGCTATTTGAGGGATAGATTTTAATAGTTGAGTTATGATACCTTTTCTACCCAAATATTTAATTCGCCATTCTTCGAGTGAGTCAGCTTGGGATATAGCGTTTAGAGACTCAATAGCTTGAGAATTAATAATTTTAAGTGTCTCTAAATTAGGTATTTCGTTTTCCATAAAAGAAAAACCCCATTCTTTTAAAAAGTTTAATTAATATTTGGATGTAATGGCGATTATATGATTCGATAAGTGTATGGGTCAAGCAATATATGCTTAGTAGTTCGTATTATTTTCCTATATATCATTGGTGGAGATTTAGGAAAGTTGTTACAATAGTAACCTATTATAAAATATAAAACGGAATGATTTTTAACAGTTTATTTCCTGCAGGTGCTAATAATGCCAAAGAGACCAGAAGATTTAAATGCAATAAAAGATATTAGGATTGAAGATGGTTTGGGTGGATTATTAACATGGATTAATAAAGCTAGTGCTATTAGAAAAGGACCGGGAATTGGAGAAATCGATATTGGGTATTTTGCTAACGTTATTCGTCTTTCTTCGGATATTAGTATTGCTTTATCTACGGATGGAGTTGGCTCAAAAGTTATTCTTGCACAGATGATGGGAAGATACGATACGATTGGTATTGATTGTATCGCAATGAATGTAAATGATATCTTGTGTGTTGGGGCAGAACCAATATCTTTTTTGGATGCTATTAGTGTAGAAAATATTGATGCTATTAGTTTAGGAGAAATAGGAGAAGGACTTTATTCCGGAGCTAAACAAGCCGATGTAAATATAGTTGGTGGGGAAATAGCTCAAATGCCCGATGTGATACAAGGATTTTCACATGGTACTGGAATTGATATCATTGGGACATGTATAGGAATCTTACATCCAAATGATGTCAATATTGGGCAAAATGTCAAAGAAGGAGATGTTTTAATTGGTATACGTAGTAGCGGATTACATTCTAATGGTTTTACCTTAGCAAGAAAGATTCTTTTTAGTGATTCGAAGCTTGATTTGAATTATACTTTTCATAATGGGTTATCTTTAGGAGATGTTCTTTTAGAACCAACTATCATATATACCGATTTGGTCAAAGAACTAAAATTGAATAATATTAATGTGAAAGCTTATTCAAATATTACTGGTTCAGGACTTTTTAATATCGTTCGTATTAAATCACCGTTTGGATATACCATTGAATCTTTTCCTGAAATACCTCCTGTTTTTTCTTTAATTCAGGAATTAGGACAACTTGATTTTGCAGAAATGTTTAGAGCTTTTAATATGGGAATTGGGTTTACAGTGACTGTTGCGGCCCAAGATAAAGAACGTGTGCTTAAAATAATTAAGGGTAAAAATATTGAAGCTTTTCATATCGGACATGCGGTTTCTGATGAGAGTAAGCGCATATTTCTAGAACCGTATGGCTTATGTGGAGAAAATGGTCAATTTCATTTGAGGTAAGTATGGGAGGATTATGTTTAATAGAGTAGACGGAAGAGCCTTGGATGAAATCAGGCCAATAGATATTTCTATTGGTTTCCAGGATTATTCTATTGGTTCGGCACTAATTACCATGGGACACACAAAGGTATTGTGTAGTGTCACTTTTGAGGAAAATGTACCGCATTTTTTACGTGGTTCTGGGCAAAGTTGGCTTACTGCTGAATATTCAATGTTGCCAGGGTCTACTCATACTAGAACATCAAGAGAAAGAGGCACAAAATCTGTTCGTGGGCGTACACATGAAATACAACGGTTAATTGGACGATCCTTAAGGAGCGTTTTAGATTTAACCTTAATTGGTGAAGTGTCATTTACTATAGACTGTGATGTTTTACAGGCAGATGGAGGTACCCGGACAGCAGCTATAACGTGTGCATATGTTGCACTATATCAGGCAATTAAGAATCTTATTAAAGAAGGAAAATTGACAAAAAATCCAATCAAATCTGCTTTAGCAGGTATTAGTATTGGAGTTTTGGATGGATACGTTTTAACTGATTTATGTTATGAAGAAGATAGTCAGGCAGATGTGGATTTTAATATTATAATGACAGACAGAATGGAATTTGTAGAAATTCAAGGGACTGCTGAAAAAAAATCATTTAACGACAATGATTTAGAGTCGATATTGTCAAATGGTAAGAAATCATTGAAGCAGATTTTTGATATTCAGAAAAATGTTCTACATAATCTCTAATTGTTGGTTTATGTATTAACGTTGTGCTGATTCTTGTTATGTTATAATAATTAATGATATTTATAACTAAAATTTTATATTGATTGTAGCTCAAAATAATGCCTAAACGAACTTATCAACCAAAAAGTAGACGAAGAAGTAGAGTACATGGTTTTCGTGCTAGAATGAGTACTCCTGGCGGAAGAAATGTTCTTCGTCGTCGTTCATTTAAAGGGAGAACAAGATTGACGGTGTAATTGTGCCGTCTAACTGTTTTCTATAAATATCTTGTCTACGTGTTATCTTAAGAATTCAAAAGAATTTGGCATTGTCTATAAAAAAGGACGTAGTTGTGTAGATGAAATTCTAGTTGTGAAGATCTACAAAACGGATTTAACTACAGTTCGATTTGGATTAGTAGTCAGTAAGCGTGTAGGTAATGCTGTAGTACGTAATAAAGTGAGAAGAAGATTAAAAACAATTATTCAGGAGATGTCCATAAAAGAAACATATGACATTGTTATAATTGCTAGACACAATATTTCAACAGTAAGTTATGGTTCAATGTATAGATCTTTGAAAAAGTTATTGATCCAATCAGGAGCTTTGAAAGCTGGAATTGTTTAAGTTTGATTTTAAAGGAAGTATTAAGCAATTTATTTTGCTATGTATTCGGTTTTATTGGGTTGCTATTTCTAAGTTTTTACCCAGTATGTGTCGGTTTAACCCAACATGTTCTCACTATGCATTTCAGGCGATTAATCGATACGGAATATTAAAAGGTCTTTGGCTAAGTCTAAAAAGAATATCTAAATGTCAGCCATTTGGGAGTCAAGGTTATGATCCTGTTCCATAGTAGTATAAGATAGAATAAAGATATGGGTGAAATAGTGAAATCATGGATAGGTTGCTGTAAGGCGACTATAAATATTAAGCATAAAAGTGTTCTTTTGTCCTTACTGGCTGGTTTTTTAATTACTGCTGCTTGCATTACCCCTGATAGACCACAAGGTTGGTCGAAAGGCATTGTTATTGGAGATAAATATTATACGGGGACATTGGAGGGAGATGTTGTTTCTCTAGCCATTTCACCGAAAACTGAAGATGTCGATAGAGAAATTCATAGGTACACACTTAAAGGTCAAGAGGGAATGCGCGCTGTTTATAGTGATCTAGTAGTAAGTGATGATTTGCCTGATCAGTCTAGTGCACAAGTGTTTTTTTCAGGGTATGATGGAAATCTTTATGCTCTTAGTGAAGATCTAGCTGAATTAGACCATATTCAGGTTGGAGATGGATCTCCTTTAGTTGGTACTGTTACAGTTGTTGATGATGTAGTTTTTCTAGGTTCTTCGAATTCTAATGTCTATGCATTTCAAATTTATAGAGATGGTAAAAAATTATCGTTGGACCAGAAATGGGTTTTTTCTACTGGCGGAATGATTTGGTCTAGACCCATAGTATCTCAAAATATTGTGTATATAGGATCTTTAGATCATAAGATGTATGCATTAGATAAAAATACTGGTGAAGAGCTATGGTCTTTTCAGACGAATGGCGGAATAGTTACTGCAGGACTAATTGAGGGAAATGATCTTTATTTTGGTTCTCTAGATGCTATTTTTTATTCTGTAGACAAAAACACAGGAGAATTACAAGATAAATATGAAGAAGCCTCTGGATGGTATTGGTCGGACCCTATATCAGATGAAAAAGAAAACACAATATTTGTTGCAGTATTAGATGGTCGAGTTCATGCTATTGGTTACGATAAAGGTCGTTTTTCCAGCAAGTGGATAGCTGAACTAGAAAATAAAATTGTTTCACAATTAAGCTTTGTGGATCGTTGGATTGCAGTTGCTTCAGAAGATGGTTCTGTAGTGATGGTTAAAAAAGATAATGGTAAGAGTTCACGTCGGTGTCGGCTTAATTCAGAAGTTCGTGCAGGAATTTACCATCATGATGGTGTTTTATATGTCAGTGCATATGATCATTCAGTAAGGGCTCTTAGGGTGTTGGGACACAAAGAAAAACCAGATGGCAGATTTCAGGAAATATGGACATATTTTACGAATAGAGATTATACACAAGCATTTGATGAGCATCCTCCCGCTTGTTAACGATTAAGGAAATATAAATTGGAATTACTAGGTATAGTTTGGAATGAAGCAATCATAAGGCCTATGGTTAATGTTCTTATGATTTTTTATTATTTCTTTTCTATGAATATGGGTTGGAGTATCATCATTTTCACATTATTAATGAAAATTGTGATGATTCCCCTCACTCTTAAGCAGGGGCGTCAAATGAAAGCTATGGCTGCCGTACAGCCAAAAATACTACAATTACAAGAACGATATAAAGATGATAAAGCTAAGGTTCAACAAGAAACACTTAAGATGTATAGGCAATCTGGAGTTAATCCCGTAGGGTGTTTAGGGCCAATGATTTTGCAGATGCCAATATTTATTGGATTATTTTGGGCTTTAAGAGGATTATTGGCAAAAACTCCAGAAGGACTGGTTAAGTTGTCGGATTTAGTTTATACATCTGTACCATATGTTAGCTTTGTTGTACCAGTTGATAGTCAGTTTTTTTGGATGGATCTAGGTAAAATTGCTAGTCAAAATGCATATCCTTTTTTGATGCCAGTACTTGTAGGAGTGTCGACGTGGTTAATGCAAAAAATGTCAACTAGTCCAGTAACGACCCCCCAATCAGCTTCAACAAACCGTATGATGCTTTGGATGATGCCAATTATGTTTGGTTATTTTACGTTAAATTTTGAAACGGGATTAGCTTTGTATTGGGTTATGTCTAATATTGCAGGAATCATTATTCAAGGATTTATAACTGGATGGACGCCGCTATATTCTGTTTTACAGATTTTAAAAATTGTAAGAGCGACAGATCCTGAAGAAAAAATTGAATCTAATAATAACGAATTTATAGATGACGAGGAGTTACAATCAGATGAAAAAACAACAAATAGAGATAGAAGCGAAGAACATCGAAGAAGCCGTCGAGATCGCAATAAAAGAACTGGACGTGGAGAGACACGACGTAGAAATAAACGTAATTCGTAGTCCTAAAAGTGGGATTCTAGGCATTGGAAATGTTTCAGCAAAAGTTAGAGTAAGCGTTATACAGGATCCTTCAGATATTGGTCGCATAGGTGCTCAGATCATTGAAAATTTGATTCAAAAAATGGGCGTAAATGCCTCTGTTAGTTTAACAACAAATAATCATAAAGATAATATTGTTTTTGAATTAACAGGTGATGATGCAGGAATATTGATTGGTCGAAGAGGCGAAACACTTAATGCGTTACGATTATTAACTAATACTATGATTTCAAAACAGTTTAATAAAAGAATATCTGTCGCTATGGATGTTGATGGTTATCAATTTCGTCGTGATAAATCTTTAGAAAGATTGGCAAAAAATATTGCTCAAAAAGTTATAGGCAATAATGAAGCTTTTGAACTTGAACCAATGTCTCCTGCTGAAAGACGAGTTGTACATGCAAGTCTAACTAATAATAAGAAAGTTACTACGATCAGTAAAGGAAATGGATTTGATCGGCATGTTGTTATAAAACCCGTATAGATAAGTAAAAATTTTAGTTAATCTATACGCTCAAATTGAGTGTAAGGATGTAATATTTTTGGTATTAGTACCTCTCCATCTTCTGTTTGGCCATTTTCTAGGATTGCTATTAGTAACCTTGGTAGAGATAGACCAGAACCATTAATAGTATGAACAAATTCAGTTTTGTTTGTTTCTTTATTTCTAAAGCGAATATTGGACCGTATTGATTGAAAATCTTTACAGTTTGAACATGAACTAATTTCAAGCCACTCTTCACTGCCGGATGCCCATATTTCGATATCATAACTAATACTAGAAGCAAATCCTAAATCTCCGGCACACATTTGGATTGTTCTATAGGGGAGGTTAAGTAACTTGCATATTTCTTGGGCATGCGAAAGAAGAATCATTAGTTCTGTTTCTGAGTTTTCAGGTTTTACAAATTTATACATTTCCACTTTTTCAAATTGATGCACTCTTTTGATGCCTCGAGTATCTTTTCCTGCATTTGCTTTTTCCCTTCTAAAACAAGGTGTATGTGCTACAAAGTTTAGTGGTAAGTCTTTTGGGTCAAGAATCTCGTCTCTATATAAGTTTGTAATTGGAACTTCTGCAGTAGGAATTAGCCAAAGATCATCTTCTGTGTCGTGATACATATTATCATTGAATTTAGGTAGCTGACCGCTACCTAGTGCAGTTTGACGATTGACTAAGTATGGTAGATATAGGTCTTGGTAACCATTAGAAGTGTGTATATCAATCATCCATGATATTAAAGCTCTTTGTAATTTTGCTCCTTTGCCTTTCAGTATATAGAAACGAGAAGCTGATAATTTTGTCCCTCTTTCAAAATCTATTATGTCTAAGTTTTTAGCTAAATCCCAATGAGGAGATGGAGTAAATTTAAATTTTTGAGGAGACCCATGAGTTTCAATCAATTTATTGTTTGACTCATCAATGCCATCCGGAACCTGAGTATCCGGAATATTGGGTATAGCTAGTAGAAAATCATCTAATTTTTTTGTTGTATCACGGATTACGACATCTAGACTTTTAATATCTTGGCCTATTTGTTTCATTTGTTTAATTATCTCTGGTGAAGTTTTTTTTGATAATCCTATATCACGACTTACTTTGTTACGATGTGCTCTTAAGTCAGAAGCTTTAGATAAAGCGGCTCTTTTGGCTCTGTCAATTTCAAGGATTTGTTCTATAGGGATGGTTTCGCCTCTACGTAAACAGGCATTTTTAACATACTCTGGGTTTTTTCGTATTAAATTGATATCTATCATTAATGTTTACTCTGTTAATATATATTCATACATATGGGGAATTATTTTATATGAACTTATGATTTATTGAAATAATGAAATTACATTATTAATATCCAAATCCTAAAATAATTTTTGTAACACTGCAATAGTACTTATGAAAATTGCAGATACATTAGTTATATTAACAGTTTCAAATCCTTACCTAAATAAAGGAGTTTACAGTTTTATGATTATTGATTTCCATACACATATATTTTCTCCTGAAGTAATCAAACGGCGAGAGTTTTTTATTAAAAAAGATCTTGCATTTTCTAATTTATACGGAACAGAAAATGCTAAAATGATTGCTGCTCCTGATTTAATTCAAGAAATGGATTTATCTGGAATTGATGTTTCAGTAGTGATGGGTATAGGTTGGTCAGATTATCAATTAGCTCATGATATGAATGATTATATAAGTGAATCTGTTTTAAAATACCCAGACAGATTAGTTGGGTTTGGTAGTATTAATCCTTGTTGGGGGGAATTGGCTGTTTATGAAATGGAGAGATGTCAATCCATAGGATTAAAAGGATTGGGAGAATTACATCCTCATTTACAAAATTTCAGATTAGATAATTATAAAATAATGTTACCGATAGTAGAAACGGTACAAAAGTTAGACTGGATAATTACAACACATTCTTCAGAGCCTGTTGGGCATTTATATAACGGAAAAGGGGATACATATCCTCAACAACTAGCTAAATTTATTGAAATGTTTCAAGAAGTTAAAATTATACTTGCACATTGGGGCGGAGGCTTACCATTCTATGCATTAATGCCAGAGATTATGACGATTTTAAATAATGTTTATTTTGATATAGCTGCCTCTCCTTTCTTGTATTCTAAATCGATTCTTCCAGTTGTTGTAAAGCTCGTTGGTGCTCACAAAATATTACTAGCTAGTGATTTTCCATTACTCAGAATGAAAAAACTACTACAGTTAGTACAGAATAGCGATATTTTAGATCAAGAAAAAAAAGAAATTTGTGGAGAAAATGCAGCTAAATTACTTGGAATTTGATTATGACGTGTCGATATTTTGTTGCCGTGAAACCTTCTAAAAACAATTTATTTTATGATCTTTTAGAGGAATATGTTTTTCAAAAGGTTTGAGTTAGCTAAATTCACGATGAAGTTGTTTCATCGTGATAGAAAATGGTATACTTTTTTTTTAAATTTGGTTTAATTTTTGAGTAAGGAGAGTTAATGTGGTGAATGATACTTGGCCAGAATGTTTAGCTTGTTCTGAAGAAAGTAAGCAGGGTAAATTATTGCCGTTATCAGATTTTGGGGGACAAGGTGCTCCTGTTCATTATAAAGCGTGGGTCTGTAGTAGACCAGGATGTGGATTTAATTTAAAGATACGAAATGGGGATGTCTATGTTAATGAACCTGTTTCTAGTGGTTCTACGCATTCTCCTCGGATAAGGTGAAAATATTAAATTAGATTGTAAGGAATGTTACCATCTAATTTTTACAAGATTTACTATTTTTGGAATCGTAAAAGATACAAATAATCCCATATAATCTAGAAGAGAGGTTCTTTGATGGATGTAATTATATGGTTTTTCCTTTTAGAGGTAATTGGGATTATTTCAGTTCCTATAATGTACAAACTTTGTACTGGTCTTAAGGATCGTGGTTATAGTTTTTCCAAAGTTTTTGGTTGTATTATTTTTGCTTATGTTTTATGGATAGTAAGTATTTTCAATATTTTCCCAATTATTTTTTTTACTTGTCTATGTTTCCTTCTGTTGTTTGCTGGTTTTTCTTTCTTAATATTATGGAAATCATATAAAGAAATCATAAAACATTTACGTATACACTGGAAAATGTTTTTAATTATGGAATTTCTGTTTGGGTTTGTCTTTATTATATTTTTATTTTATAGAGGTTGGGATTCCGGTATCAATCATACAGAACAATTGATGGATTTCATGTATTTTAATGCAAGTCTTACGACTCAAGCAGGTATCCCTAAAGATCTTTGGTTAAGTGGACATAGTGTTGCATATTACTATTTTGGTTATTGGGTTATGGCTATTTTAGCTAAAACATCTAATGTGGTGGCAGGAGTTTCATATAATTTGAGTTTAGTTACTATTCCTGCATTATCTGCTGTAGGAGTATACGGTCTAGCATATAACTTGGCATATGATGTTTCAAAGAAGTGGTTGGCAGTTTTCTTCGGATTGTTTTCATCATATTGTTTAGTTTTTTTGGCTAATATCGTAGGCTTTTTTGAGTTTTTATGGGCAAATGGCATTGGTTCAGAAAAATTTTGGTCATGGGTTGGTATTACAGGGTTAAGTGGAGAAAGCACTGTTCAAACTACTACTTGGTATCCAGAGGGATTTTGGTGGTGGTGGAGATCTTCAAGAGTAATCAGCTCTACGGTGGATCAACAGCAAGTGGATGTAACTATTAATGAGTTTCCTTTTTTTAGTTTTATGTTAGGTGATCTCCACCCACATGTTATAGCGATTCCTGTTTTCTTAATGTTTTTAGGATTTTGTTTAAATATTTTATGGATAGGTGTTCGAGATAAAAGAAAATATATAGTGGGGTTTATTGTCATTGGTTTTATTTCTGGTGTTCTTTTTTCTATTAATCCTTGGTTAATTCCTCCTATGGTTCTAATATTGCTGGGAGTGCTTATAACAGTTAATTTGGAAACATCATCATATGCTCAGGTTTCTAAAAAAATCCTTTGGTTATTATTTGGTGGTGGACTTGCTTTTGCTACATCAATTGTAGCTTTTATGCCAGGAATTTCTATTTTGCAAGATCTTTCTACCCAAGTGTCTGGAGTTAGTCCTGTAGGGAATTATAAGGAATTGGCATCAGTTACCTCTAGATATATTCATATACTTATTTTTTGGGGTCCCTATATTATTTTATTACTACCTTTTGTAATTTTAACGTTCTTTAAAACTACATTAAAAAAATCTTGGCGCTATTTGAGTTACAGTGCCTTATTTTTAGTAAGTATGCCATTTTTAATTTGGGTTGTATTGCATTTCGTTTATGGTGGAGAGGTGAGTGTAATTGGAGATAGGTGGCTATACCTTTTGCCGTATTTTGTACTAATGTGGTTATCTATTTACAGTACTCTTTGGATGTGGTCATATCGTATTTCAGACAAAAATATGATTTTTTCATTGATACTAATTTTTGTTTCATTGATACTAATTCAATTTCCAGAAATCTTATTTTTAGACGATAATTTTAGTTCACCTACGGAGAGAATGAATACAGTTTTCAAATTTTATTATGCTTCATGGATATTATTAGCTACAGTTTCTGGTTATACCATTTACTGTATGATGAGTAAATTTGCTCCATATTTTAAATTAAAAAAGTCTTTATTCTTCCTATATACTTTATTATTTATTGTATTCCTAGGATCATCATATTATACGGTAGCTGCATTTAAATATAATGTTGATAATTCCGAATTAGAAGAATTCAATTTAAATGGAGTAAGTGTGTGGAAAGCAGATGAGAGGCAAGCAATTGAATATTTTAAACAAAATGCTAATTATACTGATGTAATACTTGAAGCTGTTGGGCCAGATTATAGTCAGTTTTCACGAATTTCTTCTGGAACAGGTCTTTCTACTGTTCTAGGTTGGGTTGGACATGAGTATCAATGGAGAGGAAATCTTGAAATTATTAATCAACGTAAAGATGATATCGTGCGATTATATAGTTCTGTAGATGTTGATGAATCTCAAACATTAATTAACAAATATGACATTGAATATATTTATATAGGTAAGAATGAACGCAATATTTATGGAGATCAGGGGATTAATAAATTTTATAAGATTCTGGATCTTGTATATAAAGAGTCCGATGTCTTAATTTTTAAGAGAAGAAATAGTTAGTGTTTTCTAGATTTGTTTGAGGCTAGATTTAAAAAATGAACTTTAAAAATTATCTAATTCGATTTGATAATAATATTTCTTGGGGTAAATTGTTGTCGATTTTCATTAATTTTAATAAAAACTTAATACAGAAATATCGATTTATATTTATTCCAAAGTTACAACCTAAGGATTTCATAGAATTCTGGATCTATTTTATAATTTTGTTGTCAGCATTATTTACTAGGTTTTGGGATCTTGGTATTAGGCCTATGCACCATGATGAAAGTATTCATGCTATAAGTGCTTGGAATTTGTTTACCCAGGGAATTTATAATCATCATCCTATGGTACATGGTCCTTTCCAAATAGAAGCTACATCATTGCTCTTTTTAATTTTTGGAGAATCTGATTTTACTGCACGAATTTTATATGCTTTTGCCGGTACAATATTGGTTATGCTCCCTATATTACTCCGACCATTTATAGGTAGATATGGAGCAATTGTTTCGTCTTTATTATTGTTGATCTCGCCTTCTTTACTTTATTATAGTCGCTTTGCCAGAAACGATATACTTATGTGTCTTTGGACACTATCATTATTTACTGTTTCATGGAGATATATTAAATTTGGTACAGATAAATATCTTTATTTATCAACACTCTTTTTAGTAGCTTTATTTTGTACTAAAGAAAATGCTTATTTTACAGTTTTCATAATGTGTTCGTATATTGGATATGGTTTTATATCTACACAGTTGCAATATGTAAGTAAATCAATCTCTATTTTAGGGAAACATCCACACAATGTTTTTTTTCAATGGTCGCATTTGTTATTTAACAAATTATATTTTGGAGTAAAGAATTCAGTATCTAGAAAGTCAAGGATCACAATACTTGTGATTGCTCTCACTTTACCATTAACAAGTGGATTTATAGGTTTATTACAGAATTGGATTCCATTCACTCTAATTTCTTCAACAGAGTCTACTCAAATTACAGGATTGCCTGTTGGAGGAGGTGTTGTAATTGCGTTTTTAATCATTCTTATTTTGTTTTCAATCTCGTTTATACTAGGATGGCAATGGAATAAAAAGAAATGGGCGGTATGTTTTCTCATTTTTTGGGTGGTATGGATCGTATTGTATACTACAGGTTTTTCTAATTGGAATGGTATTAGTTCAGGATTATGGCAATCTGTTGGGTATTGGATTGTACAGCAGGATGTTGGGCGTGGGGGGCAACCTATGTATTATTATTTTGTAATAGGTTTATTATATGATTTTCTTCCTATGCTATTTTCACTAGTTGCATTAATATATTATTGGGGTAAAAGAGATACTTTTGCAAAATTTTTATTGTTTTGGGTCGTGAGTTCAGCGTTGATTTATACTCTTGCAAGTGAAAAAATGCCTTGGTTATTGGTACATATGACTCTCCCAATGATAATGATTTCCGGGAAATTTTTAGGTGAGCAATTTAATCGTTTAGGCCTTATATCTTCACTATTAAATGGCAAATTAGAATTTAGCAAAGACAGATTAAAATCATTTATTGTAGCTAGTGTGTTTATAGTATTATTCTTACTCACATTAAGAGCTTCATTGACTGCTAATTTTCTGAATTCTGCAATTCCTGTTGAAATGCTTGTTTATACTGCAACTACGCCAGATATATCTGACATTGCAAATACTGTTAGTGTTTACGAGAATGATCAAACTGAGTATTCTTCGGCTTTACAAATAACCGTTGACGAAACTAGTGGATTTGCTTGGCCTTGGGTATGGTATTTTAGAAACAATACTAATGTTTCATACACTTCATTGAATGCTATCTCAGACACTGAGCAATTTGTCGATCAAAATAGAATTCTTTTAGTTCATGAGCAAAATCGATTTGATGATGAAAGTTTTTGGTTTGTTAGAAAAATCAAACATCGATGGTGGTTTCCTGAAAATGAAACATATAGAAATATCACTTTTGGTCAATTACTAAAAGGTAGCTTGGATCAAAAAACGAGAAACAGAGCTTTCAGATATTTTTTATATAGAGAGATGCCTGCAGATATTGGTAGTGAGAATGCATATCTCTATATTCCTAAAAATTTCATTGGCGTAAAAAATAAGATGTTTAAAAAATTGTTATTTGAAAATTAGAAGTGATTGTTAATATGATTCATTTTGTTAAAAAATGGTTATTCCCTCTATTGGGTGCGTTACTACTTCTATGGTTTTTTATAACGATAGATATGGCAAGATTTTTTGATGAGATTATAAATGTTGATTTGCGATTAGTGTTTCTTGGCATTGCGATGTATTTTATTTCAATTAGTTTTCGTACTTTAAGATGGAAGCTTTTATTGAGTGGTGTAAAAGTAGTTCCTCATAATCAATTATATCCAGTAGTAGTAGTTGGATATATGGCAAATAATGTATTGCCATTTCGTTTAGGAGAGTTTGTTAGAAGTTATTATCTTTATAAAAGAACAGGTATTGACGTTACAAGAGGAATTACAGCGATATTTGTAGAAAGAATATTTGATGCTCTTGTTTTGTTGTTATTTATCGCTGTAATTGGTTTGTTTGTGCCAATATATAAAAACTTAACCAGCTTAGGAGAAGCATATAATATTTCTTTGGTTCAACTTATTATTTTGTTTTCTTTTCCGTTTCTTTTAGCTTTTGCATTTGTGATGTTCTCATCTTTTTATCCGCAGTCTGTATTAGTTCTACTTAAAAACATTGCTAGGATTTTTAAATCTAGCATTAGTGTTTGGATATATAATAAATTTGACGTAATTGTTAAAGGCTTCAGAATTCTTTCATCCCCGTTGATTTTTATAAGAGTATTTGGGTTATCTATCGCTGTCTGGTCATTTGAAGCAGTTTTGTTTGTATTTATTGGAATGTCTTTTCAAATAGATCATTTATATACCAATATGTTTTATTTTTTAATAACGATGGTTCTGGCAATGTCTATAGGAAATATTGCAAGTTCGATACCATTTGCTCCTGGTGGAATAGGTTTGTTTGAGGTTGTTACTCGAGAAGTAGTTGTATTGTTTTCGTTCATGATGATAGATAGAACTGTTGCATCAGCATATGTTACTGTTGTACATATTGCTTTATTATTACCGATGATTGTTGGTGGTCAGATTTTCTTAATTACAGATCAAATTACATTTAAAAAATTATTAGACAACTCAAAACAAGGTTGATTTTTTTAATTCATATGAGTAAGAAATAGGAGCTTTAACACATAAATGGTTAGAATTGCAGTTATAGGGGCTGGAGCTGCAGGACTGTCTGCCGCTCATCACCTTTTACAAAATGGTTGTGAGGTAAAAATATACGAACGATCATCTTTTGTTGGTGGGCAAGCTTCTACTTTTGAAGTTTTAAAAGGTATTCCGCTTGAAAGAGGGTATCATCATTTATTCATGAGTGACACTGATATTATTGACTTGATAGACCATTTGGGACTATCAAGTCAATTGAAATGGATTCCATCTAAAGTAGGCACGTTTACACGTGGCAAAACATTTAAATTTACAACTGCATTAGATTTATTAAAATTTAGTCCACTTAATTTAATTGATCGGTTACGATTAGGCATTCTTTCCTTATATTTGAGCAAGATAAGTGATTGGCATAATCTTGAAAGCAGTACTGCCGTAAATTGGCTCAAAAATTTTGGTGGGCAAAATATATATGAAGTGTTTTGGGAACCTATGTTACAAGGGAAATTTGGGAAAAAATATTTTTCTCAAGTTAATATGGCGTGGATTTGGGGTAAAATCAATACTCGATTTGCTTCAAGAAAAGGGTTTTTAGCTAAAGAACTATTGGGATATCCATTGTGTAGTTTTGGAACAGTATTTGATGAATTAGTGAGATCAATTAAAAAAAGGGGTGGTATAGTTGAACTATCTAGGGAAGTAACGAAAATTATTTCACTTGATCACGACCAAAAGGTAAAAATTATTTCAGAGCTCAAAGCTGATACTTGGCAATCTCCTACGAAATATGACTTTTCTCCTGAAACAATTGAATTTGAATCGAAAGAAAAAAACATACATACTGATGAATTCGATGCGGTTATTGTAACAACACCTTCATATGTTTTTTCTAATATTATGGATAATATGCCTAGTGATTATCAGGCTTCTTTATTAAGTCAAAATTATTTATCTGCGGTTTTATTAATTCTAGTATTGAAGAGTCCTTTATCAGAATATTATTGGTTGAATATAGCTGATAGGAAAATTCCGTTTGTAGGTGTTATTGAACATACCAATTTGGCAGATGGAACTAATTATAATGACAAACATATAGTGTATTTATCTAATTATGTTAGTAAAGATGACCCTCTTTTGAAGAAAAGTCATAAAGATTTATTAGACTTGTATTTACCGCATTTGAAGAAAATTAATAAAGATTTTGTAAAAGATTGGATTGAAGAATCTTTTTATCAAAGAGTAGATGCAGCTCAACCAATTGTTGGTATTAATTATTCATCTCAAATTTTGTCACACGAAACACCATTTCCTAATATCTATTTAGCAAATACAACTCAAATTTACCCTGAAGACAGGGGAACTAATTATAGTATTAGAATTGGGGAAAAAGTTGCAAAACTTTTACTGACTAATATTAATAAGACCTTGTATTAACACAATTATCTATTAAATTTCTTAGAATTCTTGTAAATTTCTGTAGAATTCTTGTAAAATATTATTAAGTTGTTCATAGCAAATTGTTGTGCTATATTTTTATCTGTCGTAAATGATATTAAGGACTAAGCTTTTGTGTCTTCATACAACGAGAAGATAGCCTTACAGATTAAGGATTTATTATTTTCTGGAGATCAGTCTTCAGAAAATAATTCACGTAGAACTATATTGAGTTCTTTGTTATCTATTCAGGATAAATTTGGATATATTCCTGAGATAGCTATTGAAACAATTGCGACATATATGAATGTTAGTATAAATGACGTTTGGAGCGTTGCATCTTTTTACAAAAATTTCAGATTTGAACCTCCAGCTAAGCATCTTATTGAAGTTTGTTGGGGACCGTCTTGTTATTTTAAAGATTGTTCAACAATTATTTCAATGATTTTCGATTTATTAGGTTTAGATGATGAAGGTACAAATCGTGATGGAGATATTTCTGTTCGTTATAACACCTGTCTTGGAGCATGTGCCCAAGGGCCTGTAATATCAATTGATGGCCAATTAAAGGGAAAATTAAAAGGTGATACTGCTGTGAATCTAGTTAAAAAATTAAAAGAAATCTCAAATTGACTTTAAGCATATGATTTATTCTGAACTTAATAAAAAAGCAAAAGAAGAATGGGACCAACATATATCTGGGGATAAGGTCTTAATTCGAGTAGGTATAGAGACTAATAGTAAAGCTGCAGGTGCTATGAATGTATTTGAATCAATTAAGCAGCAAGCATCATTACATAATATAGATATTAATCTCGATAAAGTAGGAACTCTCGGTTTGTGTTTTGCTGACCCGGTTGTAGAGATAATAAAGCTTGATGGGAGTAGAGTGTTTTTTCAAAATGTAGAAGTTGATGATGTCCCGATTATATTCAGCAAATGGGTTTTAAGTGATGACATAGACCAAATTCCTCTAAATAAAATATTGGCATTTTATGGATTAGATGGGCTTTCTGATATACCAAAATATGACAATTTACCTTTCATAAAAATGCAAAATAGAATTGTTTTGAAAAATGCTGGAATAATTTCTCCCTTTGAAATTAATCATTATATAGCAAATCAAGGATATGCAGCGATTGATAAAGCAATAAGATCTTTAAAGCCAGCACAGGTAATAGAAGAAATAAAATCATCTGGTTTAAGAGGTAGAGGGGGTGCAGCTTTTCCAACTGGTCTGAAATTGAGTTTTATGGCAGCTCCATCTTCTAATTCGAAATATATATTATGTAATTGTGAAGAAGGAGATCCAGGATCATTTAATGATAAAGCTATATTAGAAAGTGACCCCCATTTATTAATTGAAGGTATTTTGCTTGCAGGTTATGCAACTGGTGCGGACAAAGGAGTTGTGTTTATCCGACATGGTCATGAAGGGCCAATTGATACGATGGAACATGCTATTAAACAAGCTTATGATTTTGGAATTTTGGGCAAGTCAGTTTTAGGAACAGATTTTAGTTTTGACCTAGAAATTTCATTAACTGGTGATTCTTATGTTGCAGGTGAAGAGACAGCTTTAATGGAAGCTATAGAAGGTAAACGTTCGATGCCTAGATCAAAGCCTCCATTTCCAGCAGCATATGGTGTTTGGGGAAATCCAAGTACAATTAACAATGTGAAAACTTTAGCATATATACCTAGTATTATTGATCGTGGTGGAGATTGGTTTTCTACTGTTGGAGTCGATAAAAGTACGGGTACTGCACTAATTTGTTTAACAGGAGACATTGTTCGTCCTGGGTTGTATGAGTTGCCGTTTGGGCTTACTTTGAGTGATGTTATTAATAAAATTGGTGGAGGAGTAATTGGTGATAGCAAATTAAAAGTTCTCCAGACTGGAGGGCCTTTAGGGGGAGTCTTAAATTCTAATAGTTTAGATATCACGTTAGATTTTGACAAGATGGCATCTGAGGGGGCTATATTGGGTTCTGGGGGTATTATTGTAGGAAATGAAGATAGGTCTGTTGTTGATCTTACTCGATTGTTAGTTACATTTTGTCAGTATGAATCTTGTGGTAAATGTTTTCCTTGTAGGTTAGGTACTAGTCAATTATTAGAGTTAATGGAAAGATTAACTCGGTTTGATGCAACTGAGCAAGATTTAGAAACGTGTGAAAAAATTGGGGATGCTATGAAGGCAGGTTCTTTATGCGGTCATGGCCAGTTAGGATTTAATCCAATTAAGTCTGCTCTCCAACATTTTCCAGATGAGTTCAAATATTATTTAGATAAAGCCAAATATCATTTAAAAACAGAATCAGCAACCAAACAGAAATTTTTTGTTCCACAAAATAGTCGTTCGTATAGTAAATAAGATATGATCTAAGTTCTCAAATGAAATCATCATATCTTTTTGAAAGGTAGGATTAATGAAGGCTAATGAAATAAAGATAAATATTGATGGAAAAGAATTTACTGCGAAAGCAGGTACAAATCTTTTGCAAGCAGCTATGGATTCAGGGGTTTATATTCCTTATCTTTGTTATTACCCTGGGATGAAACCTTTTGGAGCTTGTCGAATGTGTATGGTAGACATTGAAGGTCCTAGAGGTATTACTAGTGTAGCTTCTTGTACTGTTCCAGCTGAAGATGGACTTATTGTACGTACACATACAGAAGGAGTTAGGAAAACTCGTGGCGAAGTCATGAATTTGTTGATATCAGAACATCCTCATGGATGCCTAAATTGTCATCGTGTCGATTTATGTGGTTCTTCTGACATCTGTTTACGACATGTGTCAGTAACAGATAGATGTGTTACATGTCCTAAAAATGAACGGTGTGAATTGAAAGATACTGTACGATATATGGAAATGGATTTAGACACCTCTCTCCCGTACAAGTACAGAAATATTCCTTTGGAAACTAGTGATCCATTTTGGGAAATGGATATGAATTTATGCATTGTGTGCGTTAGGTGTGTTCGTGTTTGTGATGAAGTAAGAGGAGATAATGCTCTAGGGTTTGTTGAACGAGCAGGACGTAGTTTAATAGGAACTTCAATGGGGACATCTTTATTAGAATCAGGGTGTGAGTTTTGTGGAGCTTGTGTAGATGTTTGTCCAACTGGAGCATTGGTTGAACGTAAACATAAGTGGGATAAGCCTCAGAAAAAAGTGGAAAGTATTTGTCCCCTTTGTCCAGTTGGATGCAAAATAAATTTCGAGATTGATAAAAAGGATAGAATGATTCGAACGACACCAGTGCTTAATGCACCAGTTAACAATGGTCAAGTTTGCTTTAAAGGGAAATTTGGATTGGATTGGGTCAATGATTCTAGAAAATTGAATCAACCATTAGTCCGTAATAATGAAGATCTAGAACCAACAAATGTTTCAAAAGCAATAAACTATGCTGCTGACAGATTAGGTGCATTTAAAAAGGAAGAGTATGCTTTATTTTTATCACCTACTGGTTTGACTAATGAAGATTTTTATGTTGCTCAAAAGTTTTCTCGTGAAGTTATGGGATCGGATAATATAGATATCTTATCTTCAGATAAAAATGACACTTTTGAGTCAATGGAAAAATTATTAGGATATCCCGTAGCGACAAATAGTATATCTAATGTTGGAAATTCAAAGGCGATATTAGTGATAAATAGTAATTTAAACGAAGATCACAATATCATTAATTTATCGATCAAAAAAGCAGTCAATTCAGAAGCATCTTTAATTGTAATTGATCAGCGTGAAACTGAAATTGCTAGACGTGCGACTAAATGGCTCAGACCTGTCCCAGGTACTGAATCAATTCTTATGGGTGGAATTATTAGAATAATTATTGATGAAATGCTTGGTGATAGTGACTTTATAAATAATAAGTGTGAGAGCTTTGAAGATTTCAGAAATAGTATTTGGGCATTTGATATTGTTAAAGTAGAAAAAGCAACAGGAGTTTCTCAAAAGGATATCCAAGAAGTAGCACGTCTTTTTGCAGGTAAGGCCCTTAATGGATTTGGCTCAATTATATTTTCAATGGAAATGTTTCAAAATGAAATTAAGAAAAGCTTTATTGAATCCATTATTAATCTAGCTTTAGTCACTGGTAATATAGGAACTGAAAACTCAGGAATATTCCCTCTTGTTTTTGGAGGGAATGAATTAGGAGCTCGTGATATGGGTTGTAGCCCAACTGTAGACCGAAAAGATTGGGGTTTGGAAGATTTTACTAAAGCAATAAAAAATGGTGAAATTAAAGCTGTCCAAATTGTAGGGGATTTCTCGAGAGATTTAGGAGAGCGATCAAAAGAATTCATTGCTTCATTAGAGAAACTTGAATTCTTAGCTGTACATGCGATTTTCGATAATGATTTTGTTAATTCAGCTGATGTTGTTCTGCCATTGGCTTCCTTTGCAGAGATGAATGGTACTTTTACTAACATAGAACGTAGAGTGCAGAGAGTTTTTCCAATGATGACAGTAGAAGATGATGAAAGAATTCCATGGAAAATGTTTAAATCTATAGCTAGTAAGTTAAAAATAGATGGATTTGAATATAAGGAATCCGAAGACGTATTTGCAGAAATTACTGACAAAATCAGAAATTATAACGGCATGAGCTATGACCTTTTAGAAAATAACGGTGTGCAATGGCCTAGTATTTCAGGAAACACTACTCCTGTACTTTATACTGAAGATGATTGGAAAGGGACATTTGTTCCAATGCAATATGTTGATCATGATATTGAGTCTGATTTGCTTTTGGCAACAGGCAGGGTATTAAAAATAGATAGTAATAAAATAGAAATCGAAAAGCGTAATGGCAAAAATTTTGTTGTTAATTCAGACTATTTTGATTTTAATAAAGATGATGCCATGATGTTAGGCTTAGAGCAAGGTGATATTATAGATGTCATATCTGCAGATAGTAGGATTAGAGGCAAGGTACAAATCACTCAAATAGTTAAAGGGGTTGTAGGTTCTGTTAAATCTTTTGGTGATTTTGTACAAGGAATGGAATTATCAAAAACACCTGATAAATTCATTAAGATGGAAGGATTGCCTTTAATTCCTATTCAAATTGAACATGTTGAAGTATAGGGATTATTTTTTTCTAACTTCAAATTAATTTATTCTTATCATAATAGAGTGGGATTTACATTATTAACATAGTGATTTAGTAATGTGTATTGTAAGGGAAGGTGCGATTTTTAGTAATGGCAGACACACCTGCGAGAAAGCAATATCTTAAAATTAAATCCCAATATCCTAATGCAATATTATTTTTTCAGATGGGTGATTTTTATGAAACATTTGATGAAGATGCACGTCTCATTGCTAAAGAATTACAAATTACGTTAACATCTCGAGAGATGGGGAAAGGGAAAAAAGTCCCTTTGGCAGGGATTCCTGTACATGCATTACAAAATTATTTAGCCCGTTTGATTCGTAATAATTACAAAGTAGCTATTTGTGAGCAAATTGGTGATCCTAAAGCATCTAATAAAGTAGTAGATAGAGAAGTATCGAGAGTTGTGACTCCTGGTACAGTAATAGATGAATCCATGTTGGATTCTCGTACCAATAATTATTTAGCATCAGTTTATATTAAGAATGATATTGCTGGCTTAACATATGTGGATATAACAACAAGTGAATACCTTACAACTCAGATACAAATCTCTGAACTTAAATCTGAAATTGAACGAATTGCCCCTGCTGAAATTTTGGTACCGTTGGGTTTGTCTCTTGAGAAAATTGGGATAAGTAAATTTACAACGGAGATTGATCCTGCATTATTTAATTTAGACAAAGCAAATGAGGATTTATTATCTCATTTTGGAGTAATTAATTTAAAATCGTTTGGATTTGAGAAAATGCCTCTTTCCATACAGTCAGCAGGGGCAATTTTAAATTATTTAAAAGTATACAATAAAAGTATTATCCGAAATCTTAACTCAATTAGCGTATATTCATCTTCAAAATATATGGTTTTGGATTCTCAAACTCGGCGTAATTTGGAGTTGACTAAAACTATTAATGAGGATGTTGTTAAAGGGGGTTCTTTATTAGACGTATTTGATTTAACTCAAACTTCAGTTGGTGCTAGATTGTTAAAAAAATGGATTGGACAGCCATTAAAAGATCTTAAATTATTGAATATTAGACAAAGCACAGTTGAATGGTTTTATGAACGGACAATGTTACGAGATTCCACTCGGAAACAAATGAAAAATATTTCAGATATTGAGAGGCTTTTAAATAGAATTAGAAATTTTATAGCTACTCCCCGTGATTTATTGTCACTAATGAGTAGTTTAGATATTTTAGCCCAGATGGTTGGAAATATTTCTAGTAAAAACCAACCTGTTTGTGTAAGAGAGTTACGTTCTTTAGTGAAGATGTCTGAATTTTCTGAAATCATTATGACGGTTAAAAATTCTATTGATGAGAATGCTAATATCATTGTGGGGGATGGTTCTGTAATTAAGCGAAATTATTCAACTCAATTTGATAAATTGAAAGCTAATGTTACTAAATATGAACGATTAATTGCTGATTTTCAAACAAGTGAAAGAGAACGTACAGGAATTAAGTCATTAAAAGTTGGATATAATAAAATATTTGGTTATTTTCTAGAAATTAGCAATTCAAATTTAAGTTACGTTCCTGATAATTATATTCGTAAGCAGACATTAGTTAATGCAGAGAGATTTGTAACTGAGGATATCAAGAAATATGAATCTCTTATTTTAAGTTCAGTAGAGAAGATTCACGCGCTTGAAACGGCCTTATTTAATGATATTTGTAAACAATTAGCATCTTTTGCCGACATTCTGTTTGATATAGCAAAATCAGTTGCTATTATTGATGTACTTATGACGTTTGCAGAAGTTGCAAAAAGATATGATTATACAAAACCAATTTTATCTGAGAATAATCAGATGGATATTACAGATGGAAGACATCCAGTTGTAGAAAGGAATTTACCTGCAGGGAGCTTCGTTGCCAATGATACATATATAGATAATAAAAATGATCAAGTAGTGATTTTAACAGGTCCGAATATGGCAGGAAAATCTACTTATATTAGACAAATAGCTCTGATTGTACTAATAGCACAAATAGGAAGTTTTGTGCCTGCGAAGAATGCAGAAATTGGTATTGTAGATCGGATTTTTTCTAGAATGGGATTACAGGATGATATCACTAGAGGACAGTCTACTTTTATGATTGAAATGATCGAAACAGCAGAAATTCTTAATCAAGCAACTTCGAAATCATTAGTTATTTTGGATGAAATAGGTAGAGGTACCAGTACATATGATGGATTAGCTATTGCAAGAGCTGTAGCCGAATACATACATAATAATCCATTATTAGGATGTAAAACATTATTTGCCACTCACTATCATGAATTGACTACACTATCAGATGATTTGTTACGAGTTAAAAACTATACAGTTGCTGTAACGGAAAATAAAGAGAATATTGTGTTTTTACGTAAAGTTATTAAAGGTGTTGCTGATCAAAGTTATGGAGTACATGTTGCGCGTTTAGCTGGTTTTCCTAAGAAAGTAACAGAACGGGCCAATGAAATCTTAAAATTGCTAAATGCTAATATACTTGTAAACAAAGAGGCAGTTGTTCCTGTTGTTGAAAATCATATGAAAATTGGATTAGATGGAAAGCAGCTTCCATTACTTGACTTAGATACTGATATAATTGATGAACTAATGAGAATTGATACATTTAATTTGTCTCCTGTAGAAACTGCAAACATTGTTTATCAATTGCAATTAAAATTGAAACAAAAACATGGGACGAGAAATCTTAAGAAAGATTTAGATGGTAATATAATTTAATTGAAGGAGTTGTAATGAGTAATGTTCTGTCAGAACATCCTAGAATGTTACGTCAGTCGATACGTAAAGGCAAATTTGTTCGTAGTACTGGTGGTTTACATTTAGGTAAAGTACAAGCTAACTTGGTAATGTTGCCTGCTAGTGAAGCTCTTGAGTTTTTGATATTTTGTTTTCGTAATCCAAAACCATGTCCAGTAATTGAAGTAGTTGAGGCAGGTTCTTTTGAACCAATTGTTAGTGCACCAGGAGCAGATTTAAGGACTGACATTCCTAAATATTTAGTCTATGAAAATGGTAGATTAGTTACTGAAACTACGGATATCACCAAATATTCTAATCAGCAAATGGTTTCGTTTTTACTGGGATGTAGCTATACGTTTGAATATGCTTTGTTAAATGCCGGTATTCCTATTAGGCATATTGAACAAAATACTATTGTACCAATGTATGTAACTTCTATTGAGACTAAGCCGACACATAATTTATATGGTCCACTTGTGGTAACAATGAGGCCTATTCCTAAGAGTCAATTAGAAAAAACTATCCAAATAACATCACAATATCCTTCTGTTCATGGATCCCCAGTACACGTTGATAATTTTCAGGATATAGGTATCAAGAATTTATCAAAACCTGATTTTGGAGATCCTGTGGAGATCAAAAAGGACGAAATTCCTGTTTTTTGGGCTTGTGGAATTACTCCTCAAATAGTAGCCCAAACATCTAAGCCTCCCTTGATGATTACTCATTCCCCCGGACATATGTTTGTTACTGATCTTGATAATGATCAATTATTGGTAGATGAAAGTGTATTGATTAATAGATTAGAGGGTTAATTGAAGACAGTAGAAGATATTATTTTGAGTTCTGATCAGAGAGGAATCTCTTTGTTACGTAAATATCTTCAAAAAGACTTTTGCACTAAAGCAGCTGTAGCTGTATTAGATAATCCGGGAACTGCAATTATAGCAACTGGTTTTTATATACGTTCTGCAGGATATATAGAGACTGATGGTCCCCCTGGAGCTATTGCTATAGGTCGTGCTTTAAATAGATTAGGTTATAGGGTTGTTTATGTGACTGATAAGCACGGTATGGCAGCTCTTGAAGCAATTGCTGATCCTAGTAGTATAGTTTATGAATTTCCTATTTTAGATTCTCAAGCAAGTAACATTTTGGCTAGTAATATTTGTAATAAGTTTGATCCATCTATAATGATTGCTGTTGAAAGGTGTGGTATTAATGAATTAGGGAAATATTCAAATATGCATGGACAAGATATTACTCAATATACAGCGAAAATTGACTGTTTATTTCAAAACAACATTACTTCAATTGGCATAGGTGATGGTGGTAATGAAATAGGAATGGGGAATTTATATTCTCAAGTTAAGGAAAACTCTAAGTTAGTTCGATTTCCTACTACCGTCGAGGTAGATGAACTGGTTATTGCAAGTGTTTCTAATTGGGGTGCATATGGATTAATTGCAGCTATTTCGTCAATTAAAGATCAGAATCTTTTAGTATCAGTAGAAGAGGAAATGGAAATAATAAACGTATTGGTTGGTTTAGGTGTCGTTGATGGAATGTCAGGTAAGCCAGAATCTTTTGTAGATGGATTTGATTTGGATAGTAATTCTAAAATTCTTCAAAACTTACATTCTTTTTTAAATTAGAAAGGATTATTATCATTGAAATCTGTGTATATAGAAGAACAAGGTAATGTTGATGTTTTGACCTATGGAGATTTACCAGATCCTATAGTTAAAAGTAATGAAGTCAAAATTAAAGTTAAAGCCTGTAGTATTAATAGATTAGACCTTTTTGCTCGTGCTGGAGAAAAAGG